>Ga0209628_10002002_pt1 | contig 13583 bp, 11 predicted proteins | sample TergutCu122P4_FD_187285 | JGI IMG/M metagenome (GOLD analysis project Ga0209628, IMG submission 187285) | Cubitermes ugandensis P4 segment gut microbial communities from Kakamega Forest, Kenya - Cu122 P4 (SPAdes) (version 2) | ecosystem: Host-associated > Arthropoda: Insects > Digestive system...
TGGGAAGTATGATGTTAAATTAGAGATTTATGTTAAAGACTGTGCACCTAGATTTAAATATAAACCCGATTGTATTACCATTGATTGTACAGAGTGCGACTGTTGTAAATATGAGGTGGATTTCGAACAATCTGGCGATATTTTCTGTTCGATTGACGAATCAGGTAAGTGTGAAGTAGAGGTAAGTTTCTGGGAGACAGCAACTATATTGGATGAATGTGAGATCGAGAAATATGTCTGGACGTTTGGATCTGGTTCGAATGCAGTTATTCTAGAAGGAGCAGACCTAGATGGAGTTACACATAAGTTTACTAAAAGTGGGAAGTATGATGTTAAATTAGAGATTTATGTTAAAGACTGTGCACCTAGATTTAAATATAAACCCGATTGTATTACCATTGATTGTACAGAGTGCGACTGTTGTAAATATGAGGTGGATTTCGAAGCATCTCAAGAAAGTGGATGTGATGATGACGGAAATGGTTTAACAGTAGATTTCTGGATTAAAGATGAATCTATTGTATCTGAATGTGAAATTGAAAAGTATGTCTGGAACTTTGGAGACAAGACTGGTAATTTTGAAGGGAAATATCTAGACCAAATTACACATACGTATACTGAAAATGGCGATTATACCGTTACATTATCTGTCTACGTTGTAGGCTGTGAACATCCAGTTAATGTAGTTAAGGAAGAATATATCCATGTAAGATGTTGTGACCCTGGTCCTTGTGATTGTTGTGAATATTGGGTAGATTTTGAAGGATTGCCAGATAGTGGTTGTGAAAATGATAATGAATTAACTGTATCTTTCAAAAGTGATGTTGAAATTCTTCCAGACTGTAATAATGTAATAGAAAAATACGAATGGGATTTCGGAGATGGTTCTGAACCATCCTATAAAAATAATGCAAACCCAATACATACTTATGTTGGAGAAGGAAAATACACAGTTACATTAACTGTATATGTAGAAGGGTGCGATGAACCAGTTTTTGAAACTAAAGAAGATTATATTTTCGTGTGTACTGATCCATGTGATGCTGATGTAGATTTTGATGCGGTACCAACAGAAGGTTGTGAAAAAGGAAAGAAATTATCTGTAATATTTAAAAGTGAAGTTAAAACTACTGGCGAAATAGAAAATTATGTTTGGAACTTTGGAGATGGTTCTGATCCATTAGAAGGAAACACACTAGCGCATAAAAATCCATTACATACGTATGTTGGAGAGGGTTATTACACTGTTACATTAACAGTATTTATAAAAGGTTGCTATCCAATTGAAGTAAGTATAGATGACTTCATTTTCGTAGATCCAGATCTTTGTTGTAAAGAACCACCAATTGCAATGTTTAACATGAATGGTAAATCTGACGATAAAATAACTGGCTCTGCACCATTTAATGTTTCATTTGAAGATTTATCAACGAATAGCCCTGCAAATGGAAAAATGAAATATCTGTGGTATTTTGACGATGATACATATATTTCTGACGGAAGAGATAAAATATCAGACCCAATTTATCAATTTAAAGAACCTGGAAATTATATGGTTTCGTTGACAGTCGAAGATGATTGTGATATTTCAGAACCAAAAACAAAAGAAGTTGAAGTAACAGACTCATTATGTGAACCACCAATTGCCGATTTCTATGCAGATCCAACTGAAGGTTGTGATACGCTTGTAGTACAATTTACAAATCAATCTAGCGGTACTACACCAATGGAATTTCTATGGGAATTTGGTGATGGTTCTACATCTACTGATGAACATCCAAGATATGAATATAACAATGATGGAGAGGGAAAATCATATGATGTCATATTAACTGTTTCAAATGATTGTGGAACAAATTTTAAAACAAAACAAGATTATATAAATCTCCCATTATGTAATCCATGCGATGATACACAACGAGATATGTTGATTTGTATTGATATAAAGAAAACAGAAAATAAAATCAATGATATATCATTAATAATAGATCCAGACCTATGTAAAAAAATGGATGGGTGATTTAAATGATACAAAAAAAGATTTTAATTCCAAGTAAAATTGATGGAAATTGGAGTGATAAAATTCCAATTACTGATAAATTATTATCTGTAGAAATGAATATTGATGCACGACCAGAACCTAATTTGCATTTAACAGTTTATGCAGATTTTGAATGTATTGGTGTTTATAATGAAGATGTAACCCATTCCTCAAATATGTTTAAAATGGAATATATTCATCAACCAGGTGAAAAACGAGTTGCATTAATTCATCCATTTGGTTCGCCTACAACTACATTTGATATTAGTAAGCAATCAGATGTATTACGATTTGTATTTGATTCAACTGGAACACCTCCGCCCCCATTAAATGCTAATGTTATAACGGGCGATTTTGATAATGTTACAAAAGATGGAGCAACATTATATGGAAATGTTGCATCTTATGGTGCATATGGATCACTTGATGTTTATTTTGAATTTTCTGAAAATAATACATTATCTAGTGGTGTAATATCAACAAAAAAATGTCTTATTAATAAAAATGATACAGGTAAAAAAAGTGGAACTATTGATAAATTAAAAGCAAACACTAATTATTTCTACAGATTCGTTGGTAAAAATGGTTCTAATCCTCAGGTAAATGGAGAAATTAAAACATTTAAAACAAAAAATAAAGATGGGGGAGATGAAGAATGTCCTAATAAATCTTATGTAATTGTATATCCACATAAATATGATCCTAAATGTAGTACATATAGATGGGAAGGACAAACCGTAATTTTAATGGTTCCAGGAGGTAAATATAAATTCTATCCATATCAAGGTTCATATCCAGGTACTACGATATCCGTAATAGATAATGGCAAATCAATTACAAATGTAAGTGTTGATTGTGAAAATAATAATAGAATTATAGAAATTAAAGGAAATGATACATTAAATATTAGTAATTTAAAAACAACAGATCCAAATTTTTATAATAGATTGTATATTGACCATGTACATGACATTTTAAATTCAAATATAAATTTATTAATTAGTAGTTCAACAGGGGGAGGAGAATGTATAATAGAAAATGTATATGGCAATGTAACAAATTCAATCATATGTAGTTCTTTAAAATCTGGTTATAATGGGGCTAATAAACATCAATATGCAATTAAATATTTACATGGGGTAATTCAATCTAATAGTATTATTGGGAACCAAAAGCAAATTGGAATTGGATTTCTTGCTACAAAACTTACTGGTTTTCATTTGCCACAGAATAGGTTTAATAATGGATGTACTATTTATGGAAGGGTAGGATTTGCATTATATAATTCAAGTTTAAATGGTAACTTTGCTATTAATGGTGGAACTTTTGTATCAAATCCATCTTATTATATTTTTAATGGTGCATATGGTAATAGTTTAACAATTAATAATGGTAGTTTTAAAGGTTCATCTTATATTTTTAATGCTTTTACAGTTTCTACTACTAGTAGTGGATATACTCCAGTTACCATAAATGGTGGAACATTTAAAGCTGAAACCAGTATTGTTAATGGAGATTCATCAACAATTACTGTTAATGGTGGGATATTTACTCCTCCCTTCCCATAATATATACCTTATTTTTTATATTTCTACATTCAATATATTAACATAATGGTAAATATACAAATCAAATATATTAAAGATAGAAATAAAATAGAAATATATAATTCAGAAACTTCTATTACAGATGAAATTAATCTTACAGAAACACCTTATTTTTTACGAGCAAATTTTAGATCATGTGGTGATTGTCCAATATGTTTGCCATGTGATAAATGTGAAGGACGAATAAATTTTGATTGGATTGAAAATGGAATTTGTATACCTCTTGAAGTCCAATTTAGAGATAGATCAGATACATCACTTAATAATCCAATCGCATGGGAATGGACTTTTTATGATAGCACAGGGAAAATTATTTTAAATAGATCTACAAGTCAAAATCCAAAATATACATATAATAAAAATGGAATATATAAAATAATATTAAAAGTAATATATACTGATTGTTATGAAGAATTAGAAAAAACAATAATTATAAATAAACCAACATGTGGCGATGAGCCAATTACTAATTTAGATTTACTATGTTGTATAAACACTCTAAATACCGCTTATACAATTGATTATATTACGTATGAAAAAGATAGTGGCGTAAAGAGTGTACCTGTTACAGATTCTACTAATAAATTAATGAGTGTTAATTTATCCCACGCGTCAGATATTAAATATTTAGAAGTAGGGGTAATGGTTACAGACACTAAACAATTTACTTTGAATACAGTTGCAAATTGTAAGCAATCAAATGATATTGATGATAAAAACATTGGAACTTCGAGTATATTTAAGATTCGATACGAACAACCTGGAAATGTAATTAAAAGAACGTTATTGAATGGTTCTATAGATACTTTGAATTTATTTGAACCGCCAACCGTATTAAAATATGAATTTGCAAATAAAAATGAAGAAGAAGTAGAAAAGGATTTACTTGTTTGTATAGATACTACTAGGACTGTTTATACAATTAATTACATTACCTATGAAAATGATAGTGGTGTAAAAAATGTACCTATTACTTCTCCTACTAATATGGCTGTAGAATTATCATACAAATCAGATATGAAATATGTAGAAGTGGGTGTAATGGTTACAGACATGAAACAATTTGCATTGCATACCATTGTAAATTGTAAAGATTTAACCTATATTAATGATAAAAACATAGGAACTTCGAGTATATTTAAGATTCGATACGAACAACTTGGAAATGTAATTAAAAGAACGTTATTGAATGGATCTGTAGATACTTTGAATTTAATTGAAATTCCAACTATTATTAGATATGAGTTTAAGGAGGATGAATAATGTATTTAGTAGTAGATGTGGAGAAAACAGATAATAAAATAGATAATATTCTTATTGATTATGTTACGAAACCTGATCGAATTATTAATGATTATGGAAATAATAATTTTAAAGATAAGATTTTATCATTTGAAGATTTAGATACAGTTGTAATTGATGTGGAAATGGAACCAGATACATTTCTTGAAATTCATGCAGACTGTAATAAAATATATAATACGGATTGTATAGAAGGGGATACTGAAGAGCCTGAAGAGCCTGAAGAGCCTGAAGAGCCTGAAGAGCCTATTATAGATGTTGAATGTATTCCATTACCAATTAATTCTATAGATATCATAATAAAATATCCTCAACCAAGTAGTGAAATGAATTATACATGGACTGGTTCTATAGTTACATTAAATTCATCAGGTATAGATTCAAATTACATGTATTATTCTTTTGATGTAAATTCTTCTTTCCCACTAAATACAACTATAAATGTTAATAAAGAATATATTAGATTAGATTGTAAAAATAATGCTAATATTACTACAATAAATGGCAACGATACCTTATCTATAGAAAATTTAACATCTTCACAAGTAAATGAATGGAAACCAATAATTAATGTTGTAAAAGATGTATATGATAGTAATTTCACAGGTTTTTCAAATTATTCTGTAATTGATAATATTCATGGTAGATTATCTGAAGTTAAAGTAAATATTCTAAAGGTTGATGGGAATCCTGAAAGCATGAGTATGCATACTTCGGCATTTGGAACAATTCATAATTTAAAGAGTGTTTGTAATGTTACTGCAAATGTAAATGGTTGGCATACAGTTAATATTTTTAAAAGTGCTGGTGGAGATGGAATTGTTAATTTATATAAATGTAAATTCATCGCTACAAGTGAAGATGGTGTTGTAGGTATCAATTCAATGTTATCGCATGCACCTGGGGATGCTCAAATGGAAAAATGTATTATTGAATTTAAATCATTACATAATACATATACTTATTTAACTCCATATTCTATTACAGTTCCAAAAGTAAATCCAATTATGCGCCAACCTAAAATTGATTGTGACGTTAAAATTTGGGGAATTAGTAATATAAGGTATACAAATACAAGTTATGATTCTATATCAAAAACGTGGTCTCCAATGAGTACATATATATATACAGATTATTTAGGTAATCAAACAATAAGTACAAATGATCCATACTCTTGTTATTGGTTATCTCCTTGGGATTATTCTGCCGATATGGATACATTAATTCAAGGTGGTACATATATGGTAATTTCAAATGAACGTTCTTTTACACGTGGTGCTCATCAAAATGTATTAGCAAAAATGGGCCCATTTGAATATATTGATGAATTTGAATTTACATTCCAAGGTATTACATATAAAAAACATGCAGAAAGATGTATTTATAATGGTGTAACTTATTATCGTGTGTATGATAATTATTCATGAGAGATTGTTAAATGAATCAACTTAAATTAATCGAATTAGCAGAAAAACGCACTATAAATTCTCTTAAGAATTTGCCTAGTGCAATAAATACTGAACAAGATACTGCTCTTTATAAATTGATATTAATAATATCATATGAAGCAGAATTATTTTTAAATGCTATTGATTTAGTTCGAGAAGCTCGTAATATTACAAAAGTTGTATCTGAAGAACCATTGGGTTATTATACGTATATAGATTTATTTACTTCTCCTTTACATATTAAACGGAAAAATCGTGATTATTACTTAGAAAGGAATGGATTGATTACAATTCCAAAGTTTGATGGAAGTCGTGATGATGTCTATAGTGATGGATTTGGATTAATTCAATTAGAAAGTGATAGTTCTTATTATACTGGGTTATTTGTAGAACGACATCGTAGAATTTCTGATGGTTCTATGATGGATGTTGCAAATTATGTATATGCTGCAACACAATTAGTTAATTCAAATGTAGGCGTTCGTATACTTGAAGATGAATCGGTAAGTAGATATTATTTAGAAGATGAATTCACTATAGAAGAAGGTTTTAATCATAATATCGTAAGGCAAGTGTTTTGGATTGAATTCCATAAACCAAATGTTGTCCCACTTCATATAAAGCAATTTTATTATGGAATGAATCAAATAAAACCAGCTGGCGTATGCTTTTTAGGGGCTATTTTTTATTGTGATTCTGCAGTTGTAAAGAATTATGTTTATTCCGAAGCTGTTTATAAAATATGTGGTGTTGATATAATAGAATCTGGTGCAGTTTGTTGTTTAGCACGAAATTATTATGTCCGAGCATGGGATGATGATTGGGGAGAGTTTAAATGGGATGGAGAGATTCTTACAGATGAATGTTTTAATACGGAATTATCTTATATTTTTGAAAGTGCTGGTGATAATGTAGAATCTTCTTTTTTAGATAGTGATTATACGTATTTATATTATGGCAGAATGAATACACATGTAAATGCATCTACTTTGTATTATTTATCTTTAAAAGAATCAGAACCATTGAAAGTTGGTGCTATACTTATAGAAGAACGTGGTTATAATTATGGTGGATACGATGAACAAGAATATAGTTATTATGAAAAACTTCCACTTGAAGTTTCTAAATTGTGTGTAATTGTACATGCAGGTAGAAATTATCCGCGTTTAAATCCATTTACAGAAAAAGATTTTAAATATTTATTAGATGCAGATCCTGAAGTATGGAGGAATTTACCTCCAAAAGATAGATTAAATAAAATCGAATATTCTCAAAAATGTTTCGTATCTACATCTGGTTATTTTAAATATATTCCTTGGAATTCTAAACCGTGGGGGAAATTTCCGTGGAATGTTGATTTTAGAGAGAAATTAAGAGATAATGAATCTTGTATCTATATCACGTTGCATTTATACTGCCCTACTAATTTTGTAACTACAGAGTGGGCTGCTCCACATATCGCTTGCCCACGACCTACTGGACCTTTTTATCAAACTGATTTATTATTATTTACAGAAAAAGATTATTTAATTGATGAAGAACCACAAATTGCATGTGTAGTGACTTGCGAATGTAATCTTTTCGATAATTTTAACATTCCTTGTTAATAGTTATTTTTTTGACGTTATTTAATATATAAATCAAACAAATAATTTATGAATGAATTTATAGGTGATTAAAAGTGCCAGATATAGGCGATGTTGTAGTTGTAACATACCATGATGAAACGATTCCATTTCCAGAAGCAGAATGGGGAATTCCTTTAATTATTGGTGTATCAGAAGGTGAAGAGGAAAATCCAAAACCATATTATGATATTAATTCTGTGAGGTTAGATCATGATAGATATCGGTGGGACGAAGATCCATTAACTGGAGAAAGGATACGGGGAAAACGAATTGGTTCGACTCCATTATCTCGTTCTTGTGAATCGATGTTTAATCAAGGAGTACGTAAAATTTGGGCAATGGCTCCATCATGTACAGAAAGACGTACAATTTCTATACAAGATCTTTTAGATTGTGAAGAAATTATTGCTGGCCTTGTAATGTCTGGAAGAATTGATTCTCTGGTAATAGCAGGTATTACTTGTGAAGATGTAGATATGATGGTTACTTTACGTGGTATTGCAGAACGTTGTAATGTTATTACTGTAATTACAAATCCTGTTGGAATGAGTGCAAAAACTATTCAACAGAAATTTTCACATTGTAAATCTGGAAATGTGTATGCAATTGCACATGGTGATAGGGAATTATTATACGGTCTTGATAAAAGTACAATAAATAATGGATTCGGAGAATTTTTAGGAGCAGTCCCAGAAAATGGAATTCTCCGTTGGGCATCTACTGCAGAATATCCTATCTTTTATAGGAAACCAAGTGATTTTAAATTATATGTAAAAAGAGATGGGCAGGATTATTTAGATGAATTAAATCCAGATCATTTTAAAGATTATATTTTATATCCAGATATTGGTGTAATTGTATTTGATAATGGATCACGTAGAGAATTTGTTGGAGATGGAGAAGATGACCGTCCTGAAATTAGTGATGACCATTATATTTTCCAACCTGGAGATGAATTATATGCAAAATATACGGCAGTGTATCCATATGATGATATTGCTGCATGTGCTTTAGGTGCAATTCTTATACATGCTCCATGGGTTACTGCAATGTGGAAATATGTTCGATGTGCAGTTACTGGTTACTTTAGACCCGATGAAGTTCAAATGCTTGAACGTGGAGATCCATTAAATCAAGGTACTGGAAATGTAAATGTAATTATTAATCCATCTGGTGCAAATGTTCTTTCAGATGGTCTTACTTGTGGTGGAAATCCAAGATATATAGATATTATTCGAACTAGGTTTTATACTGTACGACGTATTAAGGAAGCTCTTTGGGCTTTACGGCAGAATACAGATAAACTTGGATATGATGCTATTGGATTTGCAGCCGTAAAAGGCGCTTTAGATGGTGTTATGGAAGATATGGTAAGAGGTCATGCAATTACCAATTATCAAGTGTTATTACCTGATTTAGATTCTATACCATTTAATGATAGAACTAATCGCGTATTAAGAAATATTAGAATTGGAGCACGTTTAGTTGGAGATATCCATGTGTTCTATATTGATTTAACATTAACAGTGTGAGGTGAAAAAATGGGACAAAATAATGATAAAAAGCCTAATTGGGATACGACAGCTGGGCCGAGTCAAATTTTAAAAGATGATGTTAGGGCAGAAGGTAATAGTGGTATTGAGGTAGCAGGCATTCCTGTTACTAGTACCGAAAATTGGTACGATGGAAGTTATTTTTTAACAGGTGACGATACTGGTAGATATATAGGTGCTAAACAATGGGATGTAAGAGATATTGCATGTGCAGTCTCTGGTGTACTTGTAGATGATTTTGTATCATTTGAATATAATAATGCACGAGAAATTACACATATTATGAGTATTCGAGAAGCAGTTGGATATAATTTAGGTGCTTCAAAACCTACATTCGGTATTCATATGCGTTCTACTTCTTCTACGATTACATCTTTAATGAAAATAAAAGAAGAGGATAGACTTGTGGATGTAGTTCTTACAGCACCATCAATTATGGTTACATGTTTTGCAGGTATTTTAGGGAATATTCCACTAGGTCCAATTGGTCCAGAAGCACCTGAAATTGTAGCATCTGGTCTTGCACTTCGTATTGCAGAATATGCTGAACGAAATCATTGGATTATTCAATCAGGTACACTTATGGCTAACCAGAATCATTTGTATAATGCAAAAGGTGGTCTTACAAATTCATTAGATGCACGAACGGATTTCCCATGGCATTATAAAGGATTAAATAATTTAGATATACCAGATGGAGGTATAAGAGGACATAAAGTAAATATGACGACAAACTCTTCTTCTATATGGGAAAAAACATACTAAATACAAAACCTTTTTATACTTTTTTATCAAATTATATATATGAATATTTATAATTCTTTCGAATACGAAGGAAAAACATATCATTTAAGAAGACTTGATGGATATGACTATTTTCATGCATTTGAATTAGGTCAGAATTCTGTTGGAAACTTAGGTGATATTTATGCAGAATTAATTAAAGCATCTGTAATTGATGATAGAGGAAAGAATGTTTTTTCACTTGAAGCATCTAAAAAATTACCACATCCAGTTTTGCAGGCATTAGCTGGAGAAATTTTAGCAGAACATAATAAATTTGCAGAAGAATTTGAAGATTCTGGGGTGTTTAAGTTAACACCTAGAGATTCTCAATAATATTTCTTTTTTTACACCAATTGCAATGGATCTCTATTTATCGTTTGAGTATGAAGGAAAAACATATCATCTTAAACGATTAGGAGGTTTGGAATATTTTCAATCTTTTGGTTTGAATGAAAATACATTTATTAAATTGGGAGATTTGTATGTTAATTTAGTACAATTATCTATAGTAAATGAACGTGGAGAGAAATCATTTACATTAGAACAAGTTAAAAAATTACCACATCCACTATTACAATCATTATTTATAGCAATCACAAAAGAACATGCAGATATGTTTGAAAAATATAATGATTTGGATAATATTAAAAATCAAGCACAAAAAGAATTAGGATTATATCAAATTGCTATGAAAAGTGGAATAGATATTGATGAAATTCGTGGATGGCCTTTAGAAAAACAAATGGGTTGGAAGTTTGCATTGCAAGAAATGAATCGATTAGAAGAAGAAGCATATAGTAAAGCAACTGGAAAAACTTTACCATCGACTCCAAATATACCTACTCAACACCCACATCAACCACAAACATCACATTTACCTATACCACCGAGTAATACTAGGAAGTTTGTAGTAGGGGCTGATGGAGATTTGCATATTCAGGATTAATTATAATGCGCTTGTATACATTCCATTTCGAATTACTTCATGTATTGCAATTATTTTTAAAAATCCCAATCTATTTTTTTATGAATACTTTCCATTTGATTTACAACAATTTGAATAACATAGGCTATTTGTTCTCTTTCGTATTTAGATACATCTCTAGACTTTAAAATATTTATAACACCTTCTAATCTAGGAATCCATAAATCGTACATTTCATCTTTCATTCGTTCACCGTTTTACAAGTTAATAACCAGAATCCTTTCTTATATTTATATGGTGGATTAATCCATTGTTTGTTCATTAATTTATATTTTGTATCTTGATGCATTAATAATTCATGTTCATATTCTTTGTCATGATACATTATACCTTTTTGAGATTTATCTACGTGTATTTCCATAACATATCTATCATCATCTTCATCTCCTTGTATAAATAATGATGCTAAATTTTTTATAAAAGATGTTGCAAAAGGTATATGTGAAATATATGTATCACCAATATTTAAAGTTTTAAGAATACGGGCATCTATCTGGTCACACCCTCTCCAAACTATAGAATTTTCTGATAAATATGATCTATCTAACATATGTTTTAATGATTTAACAACATTTCTCCATTCTTTTTCGAAAATTGGAATAGTTTCTGGTAAAAAATCACTATCTTTAATAAGTCCTGCATCGTAACGCATTAATGTTTGTATAGGAACATATCCATTTCCTTTCCATTTTATAGATGCATTTATTTCTGCTGGAGAATAACCCAATTTCGCAAAATGAAATCTAATATTATCATGAAATTTTTCTCCCTTCCTTGTTGGAGCAGTATCTTTTCCAAATTGTGTTATTTTTCTATTCATCCTACTATTATAATCAGATGGATAATAATATCTCCCTTTACGTTTTCCTATAAATATATTAACACCACGTGGAGCGCGTCTTCCTTGTGTTATATATTGTCTACGCGTTTTATTTAATAAGTCAATATATTCATCTATATAATAATACAAATCATAATAATATTTTAAATCAATTTTATTATTCATAACGCGCTTGTATACATTCCATTTCTAATTACTTCATGTATTGCAATTATTTTTACAAAATCTCTTCTATAAATATTTCCATAATCCGTTTTTATCATAAATAAAGCATCATCATTTCCCATTACTTGTTTAACCCAATCTTCAAATACATATACGATTTCTGGATTAATATCTCTACAAGCAATAACTTCTAATAATGCTTTCGAAAGAGCCATTCTATCTTCTGGGTCTTGTGATTTAATAATATTAATAATTTCTTTTACAGTTGATTGAACTAAATCTTCAATAAAAGCATCTTTATCATGTTTTTTAGCAATTATTTTATAAATTTGTTTATCTATATGTTGTATTGCTTTATGATTTGCAATTAAATACCAATTTAATGTAGAACGAATTGCCATATCTCTAGCAATTGCATTTTCAGTTTGTTCTGAACATTTTAAACATAATCCCAAATAATATTCATATAATTTGTCATAGCCTTTATATTCTATTTTTGGCTGTGGTTCTGGTGGTTTAGGATGGTTATATTTTCTACACGGAGTATATCGTCCCATATAGATATATTTAAATTGTAGATATAAAAAAAGGGGTTTAGTTATAAGTCCAATATTGTATGTATTCTTTAGATTTATCATAATTAGTTGGATTTAGATTTTTGTATGTATTAATGTTATAATGTTGATTAAAATCAATCCATAATCGTTTGAAATATTTCCTACCATCTTTCTTATATTCAGGTGTATCTTTTCCTCCTAACAAGTGTACTACGCGCTCTCTTCCCAACTCTTGTAAATATTGGGATTGTTCATACGAGATTGTTAAATGTTTCATCATGTTATCATGCGACACTTTCTGCTTTGCAATAGTTTCTTCCAATTTAATAATTTTATTAGATTGTTCCTGTATTGTTATTTCTAGAGATTTTATTTTTCCTGCAATTGTTTCTACCGGTTGCATTGATTCTTGTTGTTGCAAATTTTCTCCAATTTTCTGTATATCTTTTATTGTTCTTTCGTCCGATACTTTTTGTAGTTCAGCACCTTTTCCAGATTTTACACGAAATCCAACACGTGCTACGACTTCTGGAGAATAATACTCAATTTGTCGAGTAACCTCTCTTCCACCTTCGAATCGAACTGATGCGTATAGCGCAACAGTTGATTCTCTTTCTAAAATTCCTTCATCAAAAATAGTTTTAATATGTCTTGATATTCTTGATTTATC
>Ga0209628_10002003_pt1 | contig 13579 bp, 12 predicted proteins | sample TergutCu122P4_FD_187285 | JGI IMG/M metagenome (GOLD analysis project Ga0209628, IMG submission 187285) | Cubitermes ugandensis P4 segment gut microbial communities from Kakamega Forest, Kenya - Cu122 P4 (SPAdes) (version 2) | ecosystem: Host-associated > Arthropoda: Insects > Digestive system...
CACGCCCGTCGAATACAGGAACGTCGAAATCGCGAATTCGCCGGAGGTAACAAGAATTTTTTCCGAATCGCCGAACATTGCCGGAAAAAGGTTGATTTTTATATCATGCATGGTTTATCCTTTACGTAGGCTTGAAATTAACCTGGCGTAATATTAGCCGATGCGGCTTAAAATGTCAATAAAAGCCGAAAGCGCCGGTAATGATTATGCCGAAAGGCCGGCCGCTTTATAAGTCTGTAAGTCTGTTATTATTAAATATGCGGCATGCCGCGACAAAACAAAGGAGACGTTTAATGAATCGAGTCAGAATTCCCGATCAAGAGTATGCGGAACGTATTAAAAAGGCCGCCGGACTGGCCGGCGAATGGAATTTGGACGTGCTGCTCGTAAACTCCACCGAGTCCGACTACGCCAACGTGCGTTATTTTTCAGGATTTTGGCCGCTGTTCGAACGCGCTGGCGTCGCGATTACGCCCGGCGGCGATGCTGCGATCATCGTGGGGCCCGAAAGCACGATATTTGCCGCCGACGTCAGCCGGATCGACAGGGTGTTCACTTCGCTGAGTTACCGCGAGTCCGCGAACCCCGCGTATCCGGAATTAAAGCCCAACAATTACCGCGACGTATTCAAGGCCCTGGGTGTAAGCGGCGAAAAAATCCGCATCGGCGTGTGCAGCCTGCTTGATACGACCGTGGTCATGATGGAGGATTTGAAGGCGTGCTATCCGCAGGCGGAAATTGTGGACGCGTTCGACATCATGGTGGGCCTGCGCAGCGTCAAGAGCGAAAACGAGCTGGCCTGCATGCGCGAAGGCTTCCGCATTACGAACCTTGCGATGCAGGAAGTGATGAAAAACCTGCGGGCAGGCGTGACGGAGCTGCAGATGGTCGGCGTGGCGCAGCGCGTGATATACGAAAACGGCGCCGAATACGAAGGCCTGCCGATGTACGTGTTCAGCGAAAAATCCACGAGACACGCGATATCGCGCCCCTCATACAGGACAATCGAAAAAGACGACATCGTCCAGCTTAACCTCTCCGCTAAGGTGGACGGCTATTCGCCCAGCATCGGCTACCCGGTATGCGTCGGCAGGCTGACCGCGGAGAAGCGCCGCATAGTCGAATTCGGGCTGGATGCGCACCGCTGGACGGAAAACCGGCTTAAAGCCGGAGCGAAAGCCGCCGATATAGCCTCCGACTTCTATAAAATGTTTATCGACAGGGGTTTTGGCGACAACTTCGTCTACGGCCCGTGCCACGGCATCGGCTTAATCGAAGTGGAAGCCCCCTGGATGGAAAGCCGCTCGAATTACTTGCTGAAGCCGAACATGACGTTCCAGGTGGACACTTTTGTCTCCGGCAACACTTTCGGCATACGCTGGGAAAAGGGGGTTGTCATTACGGAGGGCGGATTCGAAAGCCTGTCGGCCCCTATCGGCGAAATCTACGAGTTGGGATAAACGGGAGGAAGCATGAATCTGGAACTGGCGGCTTTTCAGGATATTGAGAACGCAAAGAAGAACAGGGTCCCCCTCGTGATCCCCGTCGGCACGATGGAGTATCACGGGCCGCACTGCGCGCTGGGCTGTGACACGCATATCGCCGTCGGCCTCGCCGAGAAGCTTGCCCAATGCCGCGAGATCGTTATCGCGCCTCCGGTTTGGTACGGCATAGCAAGCTACGCGGTCGCGGGGCCCGAAAAGAACAGCGTCAACGTTGACGCCGACGTATTCGAGAGCTATATCTCCTGCATTTTAGCCGCGTTGCTGGACGGCGGCTGGAAAAATATTTACCTGCTGATTCACCATCAATACGAAAACGAAAGCCTTATGCCGATGACGTTAGCCTGCATGAAAGCCGGAAAAAAGGTGACGATGGCATATTTGGAACGAACCCGGGGCTGCGCCTGGTGGGGCGACAATAAAAACGCCGGCTACTACGGCGAGTTGGACTCAGGCGACAATCCGTTCAATTGGATAACGACTGTCCCGTGCATGAGCGCCGGCGCGCAGGCGGCCACCGGCTACGATCACGCCGGCAAATGGGAGTGTTCGATGCTCAGCGCGCTTGTGCCGGAAGCCGTCAGGCCGGAACTGCTGCATCAAAGCGACGAATGGTTCATCCAAAGCGCCGCCGGGTCTTCGGCGGCGATCGGCGAATCGATGATCGCCATATCGCTCAGGGACCTCGCCGAACGAATCAAATAATCGGGTTCGGCATATGTTTTGAACAATATTGAATTTATTTTAACGATTTCGCGTATTGGGAGCCCCGTTTTTCGGCGATAAATACATAATAGCCGTCGGTTTCGACTATTTTCACGCCGCCGAATATCGCAATCAGTTTATTTTTATACCATAGTTTCCTCCTGGTCACCATTATCAGTTTGCCGCCGAGTTGCAAGCGGTTAAAGCCCTTTTCGATAAACCGCTTCGGGACGGCAAAATCCGCCTGATAAGGCGGGTTTGAAAGGATGTGCGTAAAGCCGCTTTCGGTTATGCCGGTAAATCCGTCGCTGAGTATGACCTTGATATCGCCAACGCCGTTAATAGCGGCGTTTTTTTTGGAAAGCTCCACGCTTACGCCGTCGACGTCGCTCATTATAACATTTTGCGCTCCAATCAGCTTGGCCGCGTATATGCCCGCCACCCCATATCCGCAGCCCAAATCCAGAAGCCTGGAGCCGCCCGTCAAGTCGGCGGCGGAAAGCATCGCCAGCGTGCCCCTGTCGATGAAACGCGGCGAAAAGGAAGACGCGGCGGTTTCAAAGCGGAGCTTAATGCCGTTTATCTCAGCCGAAATCATATGTCCATTAATCATGTTTGGCGTATAATATATAACAGGATAAATATGTTTTGCACAAATGATTATATCATTTTGAAAAGACGGTTGGTAATAAAGCAGTATAATAACGGGAGGAGAACTGACGATGTGGCAATGTCCGAAATGCAAGCGCGAGTTTAAGAACACGAATCAAGACCACTATTGCGGCAGGATTGAAACCATCGACCAGTATATTGCGGAACAAACCGAAGAAGCGCGGCCGGTTTTACTAAAAATTCGCGAAGTCATTCGCGCCGCCGCGCCGAACGCGACGGAAAGATTATCGTGGCGGATGCCGACATTTTGGCAAGCTACTGTCACCCCCAAAGGCGAAAATCTTATCCATTTCGCGGCGTTCAAGAAGCATGTCAGCATTTTCCCCGGAGGCGAGGCTTCAACGGCATTCGCCGACAAGCTGACTGACTACAAAGTGGCGAAAGGCACGATTCAATTCCCATTGAATAAACCTATACCGTATGAAATTATAGATGAAATCACGCGTTGGCGGGTGTCGTGCGTTGAAGATAAAAACAATCCCAACGATAAAACATATGAATATGAAGCCGTTATCCAACCCGCAGACGACGATACAGACGCCGCCTATATCATCTTCCCATACGACATCAAAGCCGAATTCGGCAAAGGCAGGGTAAAAGTCCGCGCAACCTTTGACGGCGAACCGTATGACGGCAGCATTGTCAATATGGGCGTAAAAAACGAGGACGGCTCGATATGTTACGTCATCGGAATCCGCAAAGACATACGGGCAAAAATCGGTAAGCAGATTGGCGACTCTGTGGCGGTGACCATTAAAGAGAGGGGATAAGGCTGTCGATGCGTTTATATGTTGCGAAAAACATCAATGACGAAACCCGCGCATAGTATATATCCTATAATATTTCCATTGCATATTTGGATTGTTCTTTATAAACGTGGGTAATATTAATTATTACATTGACAACAACTATTTTTTACATATAAACAATCTCTGCCTTACGGGGGTGATCCTTTTATTATTGCCAGTTAGGCAATATTTAAAACGGTTCCCTGCTTTGCAGGGGTTGATTTTTTTTGGAGGATGCATAATGAGCGTTTCTGTATTATGGGCAAAAAAAGAGAAACAGGGGTTGTATTGGCTTCCTCTGCAAGCGCATTTATCTGATACCGCGGAAATTGCAAAATTAATCTGGCGAAGATGGATATCGAAAAACATAAAACGTACCATCGCCAATTCAATTAATAGTGACGAAAAAGAAGCGGGCAGATTATTCGTTTTCCTTTCGGCAGCGCACGATCTGGGCAAAGCCACGCCTGTTTTTCAAGCAAAACGTATATACGGAAACATCGATTTGGATATATACATTTATGATCGTCTTTTAGCAAGCGGTTTGATTGTACTAGAAGATCGCATAAAATATGCAGGCTACGCAAAAACGCCTCATGCTCTGGCTTCGCAACTGTTTCTGGAAAACGCAAAATTTCTAAATTTATCTGAAACCAACCTTCATAAAAACGTATCATTTATAATTGGCGCGCACCACGGAAAGCCATCCGATACCGGATATAATGACGTTTTGAACGCATATCCCGATAATTTTGGTAGCGATGATACAATATGGAGACAGGTTCAATCTGAGTTGATTAAATTTACGCTCAATTACGCTGAATATAATAGTCTCTCAGAAGTTTCCAATCCATTGATGAATGGTCAGGTTTTACTGAATGGATTAATTATTGTCGCCGACTGGATTTCCAGCAACTCAGGTTTGTTTCCTCTTGTTCCAATAGATTTTGATATGGAGATTGATTCAAGGCAAAGGGCGCGTAAAGCCTGGGATAAGTTACGTATTCCGACGGCATGGGAGCCGTTAAAGAACCGTTATGATGAAAGCTTGTACACATCACGCTTTTTAAACATAAAATCGCCAAATGAAATGCAAAAAGCAGTCATACGCGCAGCTAACGATCCGTTCAACCCTGGAGTGATGATAATAGAAGCCCCGATGGGACAGGGAAAAACGGAAGCCGCTTTAGTTGCGGCAGAGATAATGCGTAATAAGACAGAAAGCGGGGGCGTATTCTTTGCCCTGCCGACACAGGCCACAAGCGACGGTATTTTTCCGCGACTACTCGAATGGATGAACAATCTGGAGTTGTACGAACCGCAAAGTATCCGGCTGGTACATGGTAAAGCGCAATTTAATAATGATTATAATGATTTACAAATATTCCCAATATACAATTCCGACAACGATGAAAACGACGATTATGTTAACGATTCAGAAAGCGATTCGGCGGCTATTGTTCATCAATGGTTTAACGGGCGTAAAAAAGCACTGCTTGCAAATTTCGTCGTCGGCACCATCGACCAATTGCTTCTTATGGCGTTAAAGCAAAAGCATGTAATGTTGAAACATGTAGGCCTTGCCGGCAAAATTGTAATAATTGACGAATGTCACGCGTATGACGCATATATGAGCCATTACTTAAAAACTGCACTAAAATGGTTAGGCGTATATAAAGTACCCGTTATAATTTTGTCCGCGACATTACCGTCAAATACCAGAAGAGAATTAATTGGCGCATATCTTGGCGATAATGATATATCTGGCGATTGGGTTCAAAGCCGATCATACCCGCAGATAACATATACTGACGGCGGCGAAGTGAAATATCTGGATGTCGAATCAAAAGAAAAGCTCAAAAATGTCTATATAGAGTATATTCACAGCGATGAAATATTAGTCAAACTAAAGGATTTATTATCTGAAGGAGGTTGCGCAGGCGTTATACTTGATACGGTACAGCGTGCACAGACTATAGCGGATAAGCTGCGTGAACAATTTAATAGTGATACGGTACGCTTAATACATTCACGATTTATCTCAACCGATAGAATATGTAAAGAAATGGAATTACGTGAGATATTAGGCAGGGAAAGCTTTAAAAGGCCAAAGGCAAATGAAATACTAATTGCCATAGGAACACAAGTACTGGAACAATCATTGGACATTGACTTTGATGTTATCATAACAGATCTGGCGCCAATGGATTTGTTACTACAGCGAATCGGCCGCCTTCATCGCCATGCGCGCAGCCGGCCTGCAAAATTATGTAAACCGCTTTGCTTTATAACAGGAATGGACAACGATAATTTTGAGAAAGGCCTGGACAGCGTATATCATAAATATTTGCTGAACAGGACAAAAAAATTGCTGGATGATGTACTTAACGAAGCGCACGGAGCAATTACATTACCAAATGACATAATAGGCCTCGTTAATAAAATATATAATGATGATAATGAACTATCTCAAGATAAAATTTTATGGGCAAATTTAATAAACCAAAAGATATCACTTGCAAAAGCGTTTTGCATAAGAGATCCAAATTTTAGTAAAAGAGCAAATATCATGGATTTTCTCTTTGTTGAGAAAAAGGATGACAGTTCCGGGAAAAAAGGCGAGGCCGCGGTCAGGGATATTGACGAATCAATTGAAGTATTAATGATTATGGAAAAAGATAATAAATTTTTCATGCTGAACGGAACGCCCTTACCGTCCGGAAGCTTGACGCCTGAACAGGCAAAGAAAATATCAACCCAAAGCATAAATCTGCCGCAAATTTTATGTTACCCTAATATTATTAACAATGTTATTGATGAATTAAAAAATATGACAATCGATAAATTATCTCCATGGCTTGATTCGCCTTGGCTCAGCGGTGAACTGTTCTTAATACTCAATCATTTAAAAACTGTTGATTTATGCGGTTATAACATTTCATATACGATCGAAAATGGATTGACGTGTATGAAAAATGATATTAAAAATTAATTATTATGAAATTTAAATACCCAACCGCCCTTGACATCCGCCAGTTTATTATATTAGAATAATTAAAATAAAATTAATTAATTATTATTAGCCTAAAAATCATTAATTCATTATCAAACATAAATTTCCAAAAACTACAATTATTAACTGACATTATTTACATAAATAGAAAACTCAAGGGAGGCGATTTTATTTATGGATTTAGAAGTAATAAAAGCAAAACCTGTCTTTAATCTATTATACGAGCCTTGGATAACCGCCGTCACGCAAGAAGGCGAAAGAAAGGAGGTTTCGATATGTGATGTATTTAAGAACGCATCTCAATATCATTCATTAGCGGGAGAACTGCCTGCGCAAAATACCGCGGTACTGCGTTTGCTCCTTGCCATTTTGCATTCGGCTTTTAGTAGTTTTGACGATGCGGATGAAGCAATTGATTTTTGGGTTGACACATGGAAAAAAGGTTCATTTCCATATGAGTCTATAATAAGTTACCTAATGAGATATGAAAACAGGTTCTGGCTGTTCCATCCGGATACGCCGTTTTATCAAACGCCTGGCTTGGATAAACGGGCCGATGTCTTCGGCCCGTTCGATATATCTAAAATGAACGGCGTTTTATCGGAAAGCGATAATAAAGTACGGCTTATCCCACAGCGTCAAGGCGGCGAAAAAAATTCGCTCAGCTATGCGGAGGCTGTCAGATGGCTGTTGTATTTTAATGGGTTTGCCGAATCTTTCGGAAAACTGGAATCAAAATGTAAAGCTAATAAAAACGATCCTACGCTGGGCGTTGGATGGTTAGGGAAGCTAGGATTAATCACGGCGGCCGGCGACAACTTTTTTAAGACATTGATGTTAAATTATATTCCGCTGAACAATGACGGCGAGTTATGGGAAAAAGGAAAGCCGATATGGGAGAAACCCATAAATTATAAAGAGCGAAATTATATCCCGTTGCCTGGAAATCAGGCGGAGTTATTAACATTGCAATCACGGCGTGTTCTTCTGGAAAGAAAAAATGACAGGGTGGTTTCCTTTAGATTTGTCAGCGGCGATTTTTTTTCTCAGGAAGAAGCGTTCAGCGAACAAATGACGACTTGGCGTTATACCAAACAACAAAAGGACAAAACCGAACGCTACCGCCCCAGGCCATTTCAACCGTCAGTTCAATTGTGGCGTGATTTTTCGTGCATAGTGGAACAAAATATGAAAGACGGGCGTCTGGTACCTGGCGTCGTCAGGTGGCCAAAGTACTTGATCAACAGCGATATTGATGATAATTACGCGGATCTTTTTAAGGGCAACCAAATTCGTTATCAAACATCCGGCATTACATACGGTACGATGCAGGCGGTTATAAATGATGTTTTCAGCGATTCGCTGTCGTTTAACGCCGGTTTGCTTTCAGAAATGCACGAAGGGTGGCTGACGCGTATCATTGAAGAACTCGAAATTACAAAAAAACTGGTATGGGAGACGGCCGTACTCGCGCAGGCAATCGCAAAAGCAGCCGGTATAAAAGACGGAAACAACACGGGTAAACCGGATGGCTATTCAGTACGCGAGGAGACAAGAACCCAGGCATTTTATAAACTTGATATGCCTTTCAGGCTTTGGCTGGAAGCTATAAATCCAGAAAAAGATAAGATTGGAAATAAATGCGAAGAATGGTGGAATATAAGCCGTTCTATAATCAGGACATACGGAAGAGAGTTAATTTATAATTGCCCGCCGCAGGCTCTCACCGGCAAGACAGGCCAATCGGCGCCGGAAGCGTACAATTGGTTTCTCATTAATACAAAAGACCGCGATACATTAACCAGAGAGATCATTCCTATAAAACGCAAGAATGGAGGTGAAAAACGTGGAAGAGCAGCAAACAACAATACGTGAATTTATAAACGGAAAAATCCAAATGCTAATCAACAGACGCGACCCGTCATATACCCGCGCGACATTGGCGAAGCTTCGGCGCGGGGTCGGCAAGCATCCCGGAAGTTTGCCCGATGTTTGGGATTTTACTCTTGACGGCATGCCGCAAAATTTCATGTCGCGAAACGGCGAAACAACCCCTGAACAATGGGCCGCATACCTGACACTGACTATGTTTGCCTTGCATCAGCAAGGAAAAGATATAAATGTAAATCCAATGTCAGTATATGGAAACTCTCTCGGCGACGCGGTCCGGGTTCTTCGGATGAAACGCGGAGAAGAAGCAACCGACGCCGTAAAGCGCCGTTTCGATATCGTCGTAACTTCTAACAGCGCCGAAGAATTGGCTTATCATATACGCAGCCTGATAAGCATGTTAAAAAGCGAGTCAATTCCCTTGGATTACCCGAGGCTTGCAGACGATATATTGAAGTTTCAATCAATCTCGAAAAGGGATGGAGTAAGGCTTAGATGGGGGCAAGACTATTATATGAGTACTAGAAAGGATGATGTAAAAAATGATGAATAGACTGTATATCGATGTGCATATACTTCAAACCGTACCGCCAAGCTGCGTAAACCGTGACGACACCGGAAGCCCTAAATCGGCAATATATGGCGGCGCTGTCAGGGCCCGGGTAAGTTCCCAGGCTTGGAAAAAAGCTGTAAGGGATATGTTCCGAAGTTCGTACGCAGATATGGATATGGGAGTGCGTACAAAACGCATTAAAGCAATGGTTATTGACGAGTTGGCAAAACTTGGTTTTTCCGGAGACGCCGAAAATGCGGCAAAGACAGTACTGCTGGCAACAGGTTTGGAAGAAAAATCTATAAATGCCGGAAAAGACGCCCCCTTGTTTTTTATGTCGCAGGCGCAAGCAAACGAGCTCGCGAAACTGATAATGGAAGATGCCAATCCTGATAAAAAATCTGCGCAAAAAGCTATCAACTCATCGCCTGGCATTGACGTGGCGCTTTTTGGGCGCATGGTCGCCGATCAAGCCAATTTGAATATCGACGCGTCGTGTCAAGTGGCCCATGCTATTTCAACGCATAAAGTTTTAAATGAATATGATTACTTTACCGCGGTAGATGATTTACCGGATGAAGACAAAACAGATGCAGGCGCGGCGATGATAGGCACGGTTGAATATAATTCGTCTACTTTGTACAGATATGCGACTGTCGCCGCGCATGAATTATGTTGCCAACTTGGTAATAAAAGTATGGCGGCGCGCGCTGTACGGGTATTTATAGATGCTTTCGCCCGCTCAATGCCCACAGGAAAGATTAACACTTTTGCGAATCGTACCCTGCCGGACGCATTGTATGTCGCGATCCGCGGCAATCAACCGCTTAACCTGGCCGGAGCGTTCGAAAGGCCGATTATGGCAAATGTAAGCGGTAATGTAAGCGGTTATGATAGCGGTTATGTGGAGCCAAGCGCAATGGCTTTGGTAAAAAGTGCCAATGAAGCTGTTAAATGGATATCGAAACCTCTATATTCCTTTACAATAAACGAATTGCTTAAAGACATAGCCGGCGTAGAAATTATAGATACACTTGACGGTTTATTATCCCGCCTTGAAACAGAAGTGGAGGGCGCGCTTGAATGAGTACGTTGCTTTTACGGCTGGCAGCTCCGTTGCAATCCTGGGGTGTGGAATCCAAGTTTGAACGGAGATTAACAAGCCGGACGCCGTCGAAGTCTGGCGTTATCGGTATATGCGCCGCTGCGTTTGGCTATAAAAGGAATGATGTAGTAAATTTAGGCAAATTTGCCAATTTGAAGTTTGGCGTACGGATTGATCGGCCGGGTTCATTGCTAAAGGATTTTCATATGGCACATGATGAAGTATTTTGGAATCCGGAAGACAGGAGTAAAATTAATCAAACTTTGACGCAAATAAATAAAAATAAAACGTCTTTTTTAACTACCCGCTATTATCTCGCAGACGCCGCGTTTCTTGCCGGGCTTGAAGGAGAAGATGGTTTTCTTAGTGAAATTGATAAAGCCATAAAAGAGCCTATGTACCCTCTTTTCCTTGGACGTCGCAGTTGCCCGCCTGAAGGGCGCGTTTCATTGGGGATTGTTCCCGATTGCTTGGTTGACGCTTTAAGCAAACAGCCATATGTTGTAAGCCAACCCCGAAAATACTCGGGTTTTAGTTATAAACCCCGCATTGTAGTGGATGCCGAAGCATATGCAATTGAGAACGAAGTAATACATAATAAAGGCTATAGGTTATGCGATGTCCCGTTAAGCTTTAATCCTGAATATAGAAAATTTAACTATCGCAATGTATATGAGTTCGATGCGGAAGAACCTGATAACTGCTTGTTAAATGATTATCATGACGCTTTTACGGAAGTAGAGGAGGTGCAGCCATGTATATGACGCGGGTATTCCTGAAACGTTTGCCCCCGCCAAATATTATACACGGAATATTATCGGCGGCTTTGCCCGGCGAACGCTGTAATAAAGACAATATATGCCTTTGGCGGGTCGATAAAATAAATGATGATCACGCGCTCATTATTGTCAGTTCAAAAAGCCCGGATATTGAGCGTATCGTTACCGAAATAGGGAAAAAGGCCGATTCCAATAAACTAATGGTACATCATAAAGATAATAAAACTATCGATTATTCATTATTTTTAAGTAAATTGCAAAACAATCAAGTTTGGAAGTTCCGATTATGCGCGAATCCAATCGAAAACAAAAAGCAGCAAGAATCCGATAAACGCGGCAAAGTATATGCTTTGAGAACAATAAATGAACAATTGAAATGGCTTGCCAAACAAGGCGAAAAAAACGGTTTTAAAATATTAGGCAGCGCTATATCAAATGATTCGTGGATAATTTTTCGGGATGTACGAATACGCGCAATAACTTTTGACGGCACATTATCCATATTGGACGCAGATTCGCTACGGGCTGCGCTATCACATGGAATTGGGCGCGGCAAAGCATTTGGGTGCGGATTATTAACGATAGTGCGGGCACAGTATGCATAATAATGCGGATATAACAAAAAAGCCTGACCTACATGCATTGCCGTTGATAAAAGACAGGCTTTCATTTTTGTATATTGAAAGATGTAAAGTAAACCGCCAGGACGGCGCCATTACGATTACTGATGCGCGTGGCACAGTACATGTGCCCGCGGCAAAAATCGGGGCGCTTTTATTAGGGCCGGGGACAGACGTCTCGCATAGGGCTATGGAATTAATAAGCGATAGCGGTTCTACAGTCGTTTGGGTCGGCGAACATGGTGTCCGTTATTATGCTCACGGACGGTGCCTGAATCACTCGTCTTCGCTGCTTATAAGGCAGGCTGAACTCGTTTCAAATGTCCGCAGCCGCCTTGCAGTGGCCCGTGAAATGTATAAAATGCGCTTCCCCAATGAAGACGTGACGTCGTTCACGATGCAACAGCTTAGGGGCAGAGAAGGGGCGAGAGTCCGTAATATTTATATGCAAAACGCAAAAATGTGGAATGTCCCATGGTCAGGCAGAAGTTACGATGTTAATGATTTTGATTCAGGCTCTGAAGTCAATAAAGCCTTGTCGGCGGCAAATGTATGTTTATACGGCGTTTGCCACTGCGTTATAATCGCGCTGGGCCTGTCGCCAGGATTAGGATTCATACACAGCGGCCATGAATTATCATTTGTCTATGATATCGCCGATTTATATAAAGGCGAATTATCTATACCTTTATCATTTAAAATGGCTTCGACGCAACATGAAGACATAGGAGCTGATACCCGCCGGGCTATTCGTGATTTGATTTCAGAATCGGATTTGCTGGAACGCTGCACAAAAGATATCCGCCGTTTATTATTAGGAAATGACACTACCGGCGAGCTTAATAGCGATAATTTTTTAACCGACACTTTAAGATTATGGGACAACAAATACGGCGAAGTCGAAAGCGGCGTCCTTTATTTTCGTAATTAATATATAAAGAAATGGAAGTAATATGATTGTGCTGGCATTAAGTAACTGTTCAAATGCTTTGAGAGGCGATTTAACCAAATGGCTGTTTGAAGTTGATACTAATATATATGTCGGAAAACATACTGCGCGCGTACGTGATAAAATATGGGACCGCGTTACTGAAAATACAAAATCAGGCAGAGCAGTAATGGTATATCCGACTAATAACGAACAGGGATTCGATTTTCGGATTTGGGGTACGACATGGGAGCCTATTGATTTTGATGGCTTAAAACTCATGATGCGGCCGCATCCGGGAGGAGTAAACCTAAATATAAAAAAGAACGAGTCATTTTTATCGAAAGCGGAAAACCGTAAAGCCGCACAAAAATATGCACATTCTAAAAAACGGGTTACTGAACTGCCGGAATCATATGTGGTAATAGATATTGTTACGACTGGAGATTCAATCATTAATGATGAAATAATTGCCATTGAATGTATAAAATGCATTTATGGAGTTAATGAAATATTTTCAGTAAAAATTCAAACTAATAAATCTTATTTGCCAAATCTTAACATATTATCTGATATTCCTAACGAAATTATACCTGACAATGGTCGAGAATTGCACAGTGTGATAAACGAATTTCGATTATTTGTTGAAGAGTTACCGTTAATAATGTTTAATGCGACGGTTGATTTGAGTTTTATACGAAAAGCATATAAACAGTGTAATTTTGATATGCCAAATAACTCAGTCATAAATATAATGAGCCTTGCAGATAAATTGCTTGATGATCCACCGGAGTTAAATTTAATGGAATTGGCGAATCATTTTAAAATAGATGTCAATGAAATAAATCCCATTACATCATTATGTCATATAAAGCAAATGTTATATGAAAGGCTGCGATCAATTTAAAATAACGAAAAAAATTAAAGTGAATAAAATGTAATACTGTTAGTTTATGCGATCAAGGATTTGCAAGGCTTTGAGAAGCCTGGTCCCCGCGTACGCAGGGGTGATCCTCCCACAAAT
>Ga0209628_10002004_pt1 | contig 13578 bp, 10 predicted proteins | sample TergutCu122P4_FD_187285 | JGI IMG/M metagenome (GOLD analysis project Ga0209628, IMG submission 187285) | Cubitermes ugandensis P4 segment gut microbial communities from Kakamega Forest, Kenya - Cu122 P4 (SPAdes) (version 2) | ecosystem: Host-associated > Arthropoda: Insects > Digestive system...
TTCAACTGCGTCCGAGATCGGTCTTGGTTATGGAAGGGATTCACGCTATGAATCCGGATTTATTACCCAATATTCCACACGAAACTACTTACAAAATTTATGTTTCGGCTTTGACATCTATCTCGTTGGACAATCACAATTGGATACCAACCACCGACAACCGACTGATACGTAGAATTGTACGTGATTATCGATTTCGTGGTTATTCGGCTAAGGAAACAATTAGTCGGTGGCCCTCTGTCCGGCGAGGCGAAGACAAATGGATTTTTCCCTATCAGGAAAATGCCAATGCTATGTTCAATTCGGCAATGCTGTACGAATTAGCCGCATTAAGAGAAATTGTTGAACCGATACTGAAAGAAGTAACACAAATAGACGATGAATATTCCGAAGCACATCGCTTACTCAAATTTATGCGTTACTTCAATTATGTGAGTAAAGAAGAATTGCCCAACACTTCCTTATTGCGTGAATTTGTGGGTGGAAGCAGTTTTCATTTTTCGTAACAAATAGTTGCATTTGTTAGTTGAAATTAATGGAGTGTAAGGAATATGTTTTTCTCAAAATAACATGTATTTGCAATTTTTTACTTATCTTTGTGCAGTTTTATGTTAAAATTATCACAAAATAATATAATAAAAAGTTTTAAAACAGCAAATTGTTTATCAAATCATATTGTAAATGAGTGCAAATTTCATAATTCCAAAGAATTATCAGTCGATCATCAGTACGCAAGAAACGGAAAAGGCGATAAAGAAGGTAAAAGATTTTTTTGAAACCGTGTTAGCCGATGGGCTATCACTTCGGCGCGTAACAGCTCCCTTGTTTGTATTATCGGGAACAGGCATCAACGACGACTTGAATGGAGTGGAAAATCCGGTTTCGTTTACCGTTAAATGTATGGATGAAAAAGCCGAAATTGTGCACTCTTTGGCAAAATGGAAACGCATCAAACTTGGACAATACAATATCCCAGTCGGCAACGGACTTTACACCGACATGAACGCTATTCGTTCGGACGAAGATTTAGACAATATCCATTCGCTTTATGTTGACCAGTGGGATTGGGAAAAAACAATTAACAATTCGGATCGAAATATCGAATTTCTGAAAGAAACGGTGTGCACAATTTATGAAGCAATAAAACGCACCGAAAAGATGGTAGTCGAAAATTATCCGCAAATCAAGCCCATTCTTCCGGAAGCTATTACATTCATTCATGCCGAAGATTTATTAGCCCTTTATCCTGCTTTCGACTCGAAAGAACGGGAAGCCGCTATCTCAAAAAGACATGGCGCCGTGTTCATCATTGGTATTGGTAGCATATTGTCGAATGGAGAAAAACACGATGGACGCGCGCCCGACTACGACGACTGGATTACTCCCACCAATCCCGCCGATGGCGAAAAATACAGAGGTCTGAATGGCGATATCGTATTGTGGAATCCCGTATTGGAATGCCCTTTCGAGATTTCATCTATGGGTATTCGGGTAGATAGAGATTCCTTGCTCAAACAGTTGGAAACAACCGGAAACGAATACCGCAAAGAGTTTGAATTTCACAAAAAACTGCTAAACAATGAGCTGCCGCTGTCTGTCGGAGGCGGTATCGGTCAATCGCGTTTGTGTATGTTTTTCCTGCGTAAAGCGCATATCGGCGAAGTGCAAGCAAGTATTTGGCCCCCAAATATGCGCAAAATATGTGCTGAAAACAACATTTTTTTAGATTGAATATTCTTCTTCTGCTCTTTACGTGCAGGACCAATTGCTAAAGCAGGTAAAATCACAAGTCGTAACAGTAATTAGGGTTATGACAGTAAAAGGGGTTATATCAGATTAGTTTTCATGAAATCCATGTATGGTGCAACGTGCTTAAAAAATTTGTAAAAACCGGCACATAAATAATTCAACCCGTCTTCTCCCGAATTTGTTTTGATGATTCGATTTTTTGGACATTCTCCGTTACATGCAAACAGGAACCGACACTCTTTACATTGCAAGGGAAGCGCATCCTGTTTGTCGTTTCCAAATTTAAGTTGCTTGTCGGAATACATCATTTCGGTAAGCGTTTGAGTTCTGATATTTCCTAATTTATATTCAGGAAACACAAAATGGTCGCAAGAATATACATCGCCGTTAAATTCCATTACTCCGGCGTGACCGCAGGTTTTCGCCAACGTACAAACCCCCGGCAGTTGCCCCACCCAATTGGCTAAAGTTGAATCAAAATATTGAATAAAAAAAGTTCCAACATCTTTTCTTACCCATTCGTCGAAGATTGCAATCAGAAAATCGCCCCATTTTTCAGACGGGACATTCCATTCGGCAAGTTCTCCGTCTATTTGTTCGACAACAGGTGCGAACTGAATAAACCGGCAATCAATGTTTTTGAAAAAATGATAAAATTCAAGCGGATAGTCAACATTATAATCGTTTACAACTCCCATAACATTAAAGTCCACACGATGCTTTTTGAGGAGTGAAATCCCTTTCATTACCTGATGAAAAGTTGGACGACCGTCTCTTCTCCGTCGATAGACATCATGACAATGTTGAGGTCCATCCACAGATATTCCTACAAGAAAATGATTCTCTTTAAAAAATCTACACCATTCATCGTTTAATAAAGTCCCGTTTGTTTGTATGGAATTGGCTATTTGCCTGTTACTTCCATACTTTTTTTGAAGTTCCAATGCGTGTTTGAAGAAATTAAGGTTTCTCGCTAAGGGTTCTCCTCCGTGCCAGGTAAACAGTACCTCATTCATTGTTTGAGAATTCAGATATTGTTCAATAAAAGATTCCAACAGATCATCACTCATGACGTGGCTTGCTGCTTGGGCATACAAGTCTTTCTTTTCTAAATAGTAGCAATAACTGCACCGAAGGTTGCAGGTTGCTCCAACAGGTTTTAATATCACATATAAGGGACGGGCGAAAGGGGCTATTGTACCGGAAGTCATTCTAAAAATTGTATTGCTTTTGTTGCAAAATTAGTATTTTTTTAAATAAGTATCTCAGTATGTACGTTTTTTATTTATTTATTTGTTGTACCTTTGCATACGGATAGTACCGTTTTTTTCTGATTAAAAATTAAAATGTAATCTTATGTTAAACACAAAAACTCTTGTATTTACCGGTTTATCACTAAGTATTGCCGGTATGACTCAGGCGCAGAACAAGGCTCCCAACATCCTCTTTATTATGTCGGACGATCACACCACACAGGCAATCAGTTCTTACGGAGGAGTTTTAGGGCAGTATTTACCAACACCCAATATTGATCGCATCGGAAATGAAGGTGTCAGGTTAAACAGTTGTTTTGTAACTAACTCTATCAGTATTCCAAGTCGATCTTGTATCCTTACAAGTCAATACAGTTGGAAGAACGGCGTGTATGCCAATCTTGACTCGCTCGATCGTGATCATCCCAACGTGGCAAAAGAACTTCAAAAAGCAGGTTATCAAACGGCTATAGTCGGCAAATGGCATTTGGGTAAAGAGCCTGCCGGATTCGACTATTACAACGTGTTACCCGGACAGGGAAGGTATGATAATCCGCAATTGATAAGAATTGGAGATTGGGATAAGGGTCCTGACGGAGGTCTCAAACTAACCGAATTTGGCGGACATTCTACCGATGTTATTGCTAATGAAGCCATCAGCTATTTGCAGTCTATAGACCCCGACAGACCGTTTTACTTGAATTGTCACTTTAAGGCTCCTCACCGTCCATGTCGCCCTGCACATCGTTTTTTGGATTTGTTGAACGATGTAACCCTTCCCGAACCGGCCAATCTTTTTGACGACTATGAGGGAAGAGGACGATATGCGCCGCAGATGCTAATGTCGATGGAGCATTTGACTAATGAAGACCTGAAGGGTAGGACATTTCCTGAACACATGACACTCAATGAAAAACGCAGTTGGGCATATCAGCATTTTGTCAAAGATTACCTGCGATGTGTTGCAGGCATTGATGAAAATGTAGGCAGAATATTGAAGTATTTGGATGATACCGGATTAGCCGAAAATACCATAGTGATTTATGCCGGCGACCAGGGGCTTTTCCTTGGAGAACACGGATGGTTCGACAAACGTTTGATGCACGAAGAATCGCTACGCATGCCTCTGCTCATTCGCTACCCAAAAGAAATAAAAGCAGGAACAGTGAACAACGACATGATTCTGAACCTTGATTTCGCTCCTTTGTTTCTCGATTACGCAGAAATATCAATACCGGATTACATGCAGGGCGAAAGTTTCCGTAACAATCTGAAAGGACAAACTCCTGACGACTGGCGCAAATCAATGTATTACCGCTACTGGATGTACAACGAAACTGTCCATGCCATACCGGCTCATTACGGCATCCGTACGGAACGCTACAAATTGATATTCTATTATTCACAAGCTTTGGGAGTCAGAGGGGCGCAGGAAAATTCGGTTGAACCCGAATGGGAACTCTACGACTTACAGAACGATCCTGCCGAAATGAAAAATCTCTATAAAGATCCTGCTTATAGTGAGGTAATTGTACAATTGAAACAGGAATTATTACAACTTAAAGAAAAATACGGAGATCCCGACAGTAAATATCCTGTTATGCAGGAGATATATAATAAATATTGGTAATTTCGATATTTTATATGTCCTCAGTTGGGTTTGAATGTATCACAAACACTCAATGGCGAACGAATATACATCCGGCAAGACATTCAAATATTTTTTTATTTTGACGGCAGTCGTCATCGCTATTGCCTCTGTTTGGGTAACACGATCGTTGGTCGATGAGTTGAAAGAAGAAGAACGTAAAAAGATTGAAATTTGGGCGGAATCCGTTTCCGTGTTGTCTTTGCAGGATTATTCCGAAAATCCCGACAATACAGGTGCTTTCAACAATTACGACAAACTGCTCGCACAAATTCTCGAAGGCAATACAACCATTCCGCTGATTGTAACAGATGATGAAAATAATGCAGTCGAATTGAAAAATATTACTTCAATCCACGCCGACGATCCGGTTTTTATTCAGAAACAAATCAAGGCTTTTGGGAAAAAACGCCAACCGATTCGGATTGAAATACCTATCAGCACCGACGAGATTTTGATTCAATATGTGTATTACGACGACTCAACCGTACTGAAACGGCTCCAACTTTTTCCTTTCGTGCAATTAACAGTGGTTTTTGTTTTCATCATAATTTCTTTTTTAGCCCTTAGTAGCACGCAAAAAGCAGAACAGAATAAAGTGTGGGTGGGACTTTCCAAAGAAACAGCCCACCAGTTAGGCACGCCGATTTCTTCGCTGATGGCTTGGGTGGAATATCTCAAAACCAAAAACTTGGAAGTTAAACTCTTGGACGAAATGGACAAAGACGTGCAACGCCTGAAAATCATTGCCGAGCGTTTCTCAAAAATCGGTTCCAATGCCGACCCCGAACCAATGGATTTAGCTACAGCGGTCGATCAGGCAGTAGGATATATGAGCCGCCGGATTTCATCCAAAGTATCCATTTCGACCCAAATGCCGGAAGAGCCTATAACGTTGTTTATGAATGAATCGCTTTTCGGATGGACGCTCGAAAACCTGATTAAAAACGCTGTAGATGCTATGGACGGTCAAGGAGAAATCAGCATTCAGGCTTTTCTAAAAGGAAAGAAAATCATTCTCGACATTTCCGATACGGGTAAAGGTATTCCCAAATCCAAATTCGATGCGGTGTTCCAACCCGGATATACCACCAAAGCAAGAGGTTGGGGATTGGGGTTATCGTTAGTAAAACGGATAGTCGAGTCGTATCAAAAAGGTAAAATCTATGTATATAAATCCGAATTAGGCAAAGGAACTACTTTCCGGATGGAATTATGATGAACATTTATCGTTCAGAAAAAAATGTATTTTTATGGCAAAAAAGAAAAACAAGGCAAATAAACCAAAGAAACAACAAAATAAGCGGGAAATCACACAGCGGATAGTCGGTTATTTTAATAGCCGTCCAAACGAGGCATTGAATTACAAGCAAATTAGTGCGGGCATTGGGGCAACTACTCAAAACGAGAAAATGCTTGTAGCCGTTGTCCTCGAAAACTTACTTTCGGAAGAATATTTGGTGCAACCGGATAGAGGCAAATACCGTTTGAACTGTATCAGTTGCATTGCCGAAGGTGTTTTTGAACGACGCTCGAATGGCAAAAATTCGTTTATCCCCGACAATGGAGGAAAACCTATTTTTGTAGCCGAACGCAATTCGTTGTCTGCTATGAATAAAGACCGTGTACGAGTGCAAATCTACGCCCTTCGCAAAGGTCGCGATCCGGAAGCGGAAGTAATCGAAATTATTAAGCATCAACAAGATACAATAGTAGGCGTATTGGAAGTGTCGAAATATTATGCATACCTGATTGTGGACAGTAAAATCTGGGCAAACGATGTATTTATTCCGAAAGATAAAATCAAGGGAGGAAAAACAGGACAAAAAGCGGTCGTGAAGATTATCGAATGGCCCGACAAAACCAAAAACCCTATTGGAGAAGTCGTTGATATATTGGGAGATACGGGAAATAATCACGCAGAAATGCACGCTATTTTAGCCGAATTTGGCTTGCCGTATCAATATCCGGAAGCAATGGAAAAGGCGGCGAAAAAAATTCCAACGCAAATTTCGCAGGAAGAAATTACCAAACGTGAAGATTATCGCAATGTCGTTACTTTCACCATCGACCCGAAAGACGCCAAAGATTTCGACGATGCTTTGTCGATTAAAAAACTGCCGAACGGACTTTGGGAAGTAGGCGTTCATATCGCCGATGTTACGCATTACATAAAACCGGATACCGCTATCGATAAAGAAGCGTCCGGACGGGCGACTTCTATCTATTTAGTCGATCGTACGATTCCGATGCTACCCGAACTTTTGAGTAATAATTTATGCTCTCTGCGTCCGAATGAAGATAAATTGTGCTTTTCCGTTATTTTCGATATGGACGACGGAGCGGAAATTAAACGATACCGTATCCGACGCACGATTATTAACTCCAATCGCCGGCTGAATTACGATGAGGCTCAATCTGTTATCGAAACAGGGATCGGTCGTGATGAAGTAGAAGAAGCAATTTTGAACTTGAATCGTTTATCTAAAATTGTACGGGAGAAACGTTTTGCCCACGGAGCCATCAACTTCGAACGGGCGGAAGTTAAATTCGATATTGATGAAACCGGAAAGCCTCTCCGTGTGTATTTCCGCGAAGACAAAGATGCCAACTATCTCATCGAAGAATTTATGTTGCTGGCTAATAAAGTGGTTGCCGAATTTATCGGAAAAACACCCAGAGGCGTGAAAGCCAAAACGTTCATATATCGAGTGCACGACAAACCCAATCCGGAAAAGATGACGAATCTTATACAGTTTGTCCGCCGGTTGGGATATAAAATGCAGTCTAAACGAAAGAAAAATGAGACCTCGCGGGAGATTAATTATCTTTTAAGCGAAGTGCAAGGCACACCGGAACAAAACTTGATCGAAACCGTAGCTGTTCGTGCTATGGCTAAAGCCACTTATACAACCGTCAACATTGGTCATTACGGTTTGGCTTTCGATTATTATACCCATTTCACATCGCCCATTCGCCGCTATCCCGATATGATGGTGCATCGTTTGCTGGAGCGTTATTTGGCGGGAGGACGTTCGGTTCCTGAACAAAAAACCGAGGACAGTTGTAAACACTGCTCCGATATGGAGACTTTGGCTGCTCAAGCCGAGCGGGCTTCTATCAAATACAAACAGGTAGAATTTATGTCCGATAAAGTCGGAATGGTTTTCGACGGAATTATTTCGGGTGTAACCGAATGGGGCTTATATGTCGAATTGAATGAAAACCATTGCGAAGGGCTGATACCTGTACGCGAACTCAACGATGATTACTACGAATTTGATGAGGGAACTTACAGCCTGATTGGTCGGCAAACGAAAAACCGATACCTTTTAGGTGATCCGATACGGATCCAAGTCGTTCGGGCGAATTTAGAGAAAAAACAATTGGATTTTACTTTGGAACAATAAAACAGACAACAGATGAAAAAAAATATTCTGCTTTTTGTATTGCTATTCGCTTCGTTCGGTTTACAAGCCGAACCGGTGCTGAACGAATCTCCAACAATGCTTCAAAGAGTGGAACAGTGGTACGATAATAACATGAACTATTTTACCATCGCAGTACTAATGGCAGTCGAAAGTTCGTGTTTAGTGCCCTTCCCTTCCGAAATAGTTGTTCCTCCTGCGGCATACGTGGCAAGTAAACCGGACAGCCATTTAAATATTTACTTAGTTGTCTTGTTTGCTACTTTGGGAGCGCTTATCGGGGCATTATTTAATTACTTTCTGGCATTGTTTTTGGGACGACCGATTATTTATAAGTTTGCCGACAGCAAACTCGGTCATCTGCTTTTACTGAGTCGGGAAAAACTTCAAAAAGCCGAAGATTATTTTAACAGACGCGGAGTAGTTACCACCTTTGTCGGGCGACTTATTCCGGGTATCCGGCAAGTGATTTCGGTTCCTGCCGGTTTGGCGCGTATGAATCTGCTGAGTTTCGCGATTTTTACCACTTTAGGTGCCGGTATTTGGAATATAATTCTCGCCGGGTTAGGTTATCTGGCTCACGGTCAAGCCGATTTGATTAACAAATACAGTCACGAAATAGGATGGGGGATTGCCGGATTAGTGGTGCTTGTTATTGTGTATTGGATTATCCGGAAACGAAAGACGATACACAAGGAACTTTAGTTGCACAACGGTTACGTTCGTTAGGTGCCGGCGTTTTTACTATTTCCCAAAGTTATAACCAATGCTAATTGCTATCCGTAGTAATGGAGTAAGAGACATATTAGGGTTATTCATTGCATCATTGTAATTTTCTATGAATTCTCTTGAACGGAATGGGGCCAATAAGCCTAAACTTATTTTGTTTCTTGCCCCTACTTTAATGTCAAAATTTATACCCAAGGTTATACCGTATGATGTCATTTCATATCCTCTGGAATAGGAATCAGCACCAACGATTACTCCATTGTAGCCATACATTAACACCAAATTTGGCGAGACTTTTTTGTCAGGCAACATCTTGATTGTTCCGCCAACATTCCAGCCAAAAGATAATAAATTGTAACCACATCCTGCAAACACACCAAAATATTTTATTGGCAGCCACTCAATTTTTCCACCAAATAATCCACCATAATCAAAGCCGGCTCCCATTCCAAAATAAATTTTTGGAGGACGTTCTTCATATTCTTCATATTGTTCGTATTGGGCAAATACAGAACTTCCAAGTAAGCCGAATAGCACAAATAATAAAATCTTCTTCATTTACTTTTTATTTTCTAATTGATTGTATGTTTTTGGAGACTTGCGTCTTTCTTTTCAATTTCCCCTCCAAATCCTTAATCTTCTCCTCCTGATTCATAATGATAATCATTAAAGCATTCAGTTCTTCATTTTCCACTCCTTCAGGAAATTGCCCATGGACACGGTCGATGAAATCGCTCAATACATTCATGTAATTGTTAAATGCATCGTAAGCATTTTCGTAAGGACTATATACGCTTGGTCCTGAAAAAATTTTGGTGCTCATATAGTTGAAATGATCGCTGGTTTGAAGATAATTCCAGTCCTGTAAAATCCGGCGATCGCTTACTAAATGAACTTTTTCGGCAATGTCGTATAATTTTTTTATACTTTCTTTTTGAAGAACATTCCCCAACCAGGGGCTGGCATCTTTTTCTTCTCCAGCCCACGAACAGGGATAAGGAGCCGATAGTTCGCCTGCCGATTTAAACGTTTTGATTACTTCAGTAGGCATCGAAAAAGAAATGCCTTTTGCTAAAGCAAAACGTGGAATGGCTTTGAAAAATTCAAAAATACCGGTAGAAGCCGATTGCAGACCGCCCAATACATCATAATTGATGAAAATATTAATCAACTGCTCAGGTGCGGGAGTGGCAGCAATCCAATTGACTAATTTGTCGGCGACCAAAGGATACTCACTCCAATTGTAGTTGGAAAAGCGATAGGAAATATCATCGCTGAATTTCATATTACGAGTCAATAACTTCAACTTGTGCGCCGAGGCGGAAGTATAGAGATAGTTGGGACTTTTCCAACCCAACACATGCTTTGCTCCTTCGGTCAACATGGCTTTGAATCCCAATGCAGCTACTTGCAGAGCAATATCATCGTTGTAAATCAATTCGGTGTTTCTGAACACTTTGGGCTTTTGATTGAAAAGCAACTCAATTTTTTCCTGATGCGCCTTGACTTGTTTTTCAAATTCTTCCGGGTTGTACAGCGATGCTAAGGAGTGATTGTAGGTTTCCGCTAAAAACTCTACACAGCCGGTTTTGGATAATTCCTTCAATTGATCTATCACTTCGGGAACATAAATTTCCATTTGTTCCAACATAACCCCTGAAATAGAAAATGCCACTTTGAATTTTCCGTCATATTCCTTGATTAAATCCAACAACATCCGATTGGCAGGGAAGTAAGTTCGATTGGCAATGCCGTGAATAATATCTTCGTTAGAAAAATCGTCGTAATAATAATGGTCGGCGCCAATATCAAAGAAACGGTAACGTTTCAAACGAAATGGCTGATGAATTTGGAAATAGAAACAAATAGTTTTCATCCGTATATAATTTTATTTTTTAATTGTCAGATGGAATTCGCAACACATTAACGCTCTTTGATGCAATTTTTATATGCGGATTTCATATACTCATTTATTTAAAACTTGATCGTATATCGCTCTAACTGTCAATCCGGCTTTTTCCCAAGTAATTTGATCAACTTCGTTTTTCCCCTCTACCTGTAAATATTCTGCCATGCCCTGGTAGGTAACAATAGAATACATTGCATCTGCCATAGCCTCAATGTCCCAATAATCCGTTTTAATGGCATTTTCCAAAATCTCGGCGCAACCCGACTGTTTGGAAATAATGGTTGGAACACTGCATTGCATCGCTTCCAATGGAGAAATTCCGAAAGGCTCCGATACCGAAGGCATTACATATACGTCGCTGGATTTTAATATTTCATACACCTGTGTTCCTTTCATGAAGCCCGTAAAATGGAAACGATCGGAAATGCCTCGCTGTGCAACCAACCGAATCATCCCGTTCATCATATCACCGCTACCCGCCATAACAAATCGAACATTATTGGTTTTTGAAAGGACTTTGGCGGCAGCTTCAACAAAATACTCAGGTCCCTTTTGCATGGTAATGCGCCCAAGAAAAGTAATCACTTTATCTTTCGTGCCTTTTTTCGATTGTATAGCGGCAATCTCCAGACTTAGAGGCTCCACAGCATTGTGAACGGTAGTTACTTTGCGCGGATCCTGATTGTACTTTTCAATAACAGTATTGCGTGTCAAATTGCTTACCGTGATGATGTGGTCGGCATGATTCATTCCGTCTTTTTCAATCCCATAGACCGTTGGGTTGACTTTGCCGCGACTTCGGTCGAAATCCGTTGCATGAACGTGAAGCACTAAAGGTTTTCCCGTAACGGCTTTGGCATGAATACCCGCCGGATAAGTTAGCCAATCGTGCGAATGAATGATGTCGAAATCAAATGTTCGGGCTATAACACCTGCTACAATGGAATAATTATTGATTTCTTCCAACAGATTGTTGGGATATCTGCCCGAAAAAGCGATACATCCCAAATCGCCCACCGGATAATAACTGAAATCGGCATAGATGTGATCCCGCAAATCGAAATATAATTGAGGATCCATATATTTACCGATTCTCTTAGCTACATATTCCCGATCAACATCGCGCCAAACAATAGGTGTATTGCAAGAGCCGATCATCCGGAGAAAACTTTGGTCTTCATCGCCGTGAGGCTTAGGTATCACGAAAGTAATATCCATGTCGGGCTGTAACGCCATTCCTTTGGTTAAACCATAACTGGCTGTACCAAGTCCTCCCAAAATGTGAGGCGGAAATTCCCAACCGAACATCAATGCTTTCACAATTCAATTATTAGACATTTTTGCGCCTTCGCAAAGGTACTACTAATTGTTGAAATAAAACAAGATTAGTTGTTTTGGTTTTTTCCTTTTTTTACGTACATTTGGTAAATTTTTATTAATTAATCTTGGTTTGCGTATCTTTGTATTCCGTATGCAAATAGGTAATATTATATTCGATACTTATCCTGTGTTTCTCGCACCGATGGAGGATGTAACCGATATTTCGTTCCGTTTATTATGCAAAGATTTTGGAGCAGATATGGTTTATACCGAATTTATTTCGAGCGATGCTCTCATTCGACACGTGGGCAAAACCAAATCCAAGTTAGAAGTCGCTGACGAGGAACGACCGGTGGCAATGCAAATTTATGGAAAAGAAACCGATGCGATGGTCGAGGCCGCACGGATTTGCGAAGAAGCCCGTCCTGATATACTGGATCTTAATTTCGGTTGTCCGGTAAAAAAAGTGGCCGGAAAGGGTGGGGGAGCCGGTATGCTGCGAACGCCGGAAAAGATGCTGGAAATTACGGCGGCCGTGGCGAAAGCCGTCCGGATTCCTGTAACCGTCAAAACCCGTTTGGGTTGGGACAACGAGCACAGGATTATTGTCGATTTGGCGGAGCGATTGCAGGATTGCGGTATTGCGGCATTAACCATTCACGGTCGCACCCGTGCTCAAATGTACACCGGCGAAGCCGATTGGACGCTTATCGGCGAGGTGAAAAACAACCCGCGAATGCACATTCCCATTATCGGCAATGGTGATGTTACTTCGCCGGAAGAGTGTCGACAAACTTTCGATCGTTATGGAGTAGATGCTGTTATGGTTGGTCGGGCGAGTATCGGTGCTCCCTGGATTTTCAGGGAAATCAAACATTATCTGACCACCGGCGAAAATCCAGCCAAAGAATCGTTCGGGTACTATCTGTCTATCCTGAAACAGCAAGTCTTGGACAGTGTTGCCCGATTGGACGAACGGCGCGGCATTTTGCACAGTCGGCGTCATATTGCGGCAAGTCCGTTATTCAAGGGTATTTCCGATTTCAAACCGACCAAAATTGCGATGTTGAGGGCCAATACGGTACAAGAATTATTCGATGTAATGGATAGCATTTCCTTTTTTTAAAACCATTTAGTGCAAATTAATATAAATCCGAACAACCTTAACATCTTTTACAAAAAAAGATTTGGAGAAGTCTTTTATTCCTTCATACCTTTGCGTTGTAGTTTTTTCATAATAGTATTAGATTTAAGGTTAACAAGATTGAATTAGGGTGTTCGTGAGAATACCCTTTTTCTTTTGTTGTGCACAGCCTTGTGTTGACATTACGGTATGTTTTTTTGCCCACAAAGATAGACTTCTTTTTGTTTAGGTTAACTAAGATTTATGCTTAACCCCACAACTTTTGCAGGTGAGCCCTATTTACCGAATAAAAATTATAACAAAAAAGAGTCCACCTCGATCTGAGATAGACTCTAATTATAAGATGGCGGCGACCTACTCTCCCACGTGATGCAGTACCATCGGCGCATCCGGTCTTA
>Ga0209628_10002005_pt1 | contig 13577 bp, 12 predicted proteins | sample TergutCu122P4_FD_187285 | JGI IMG/M metagenome (GOLD analysis project Ga0209628, IMG submission 187285) | Cubitermes ugandensis P4 segment gut microbial communities from Kakamega Forest, Kenya - Cu122 P4 (SPAdes) (version 2) | ecosystem: Host-associated > Arthropoda: Insects > Digestive system...
ACAAGCGTTTGCTTACCGCATCTCACTATCATGGTGGATGATCGGCGGAGCGGCCGTGATAACCATAGCGCTCACCCTGCTCACCATAGGCGTTAAAGCCATCAAAGCCGCCACAGCCAATCCAGTTAATTCAATTAAAATTTAAAACTTTCACGCTTATCGCTTATCGCTATCGCGAATATAAAAATTTAAAATTTAAAGATTATCGCTCTAATCATAAAAATCATAAAAATCAAATAAATCACAGTCAAAGATGAATATTTTAAAAACACAACACCTCACCAAATGGGTGAACAGCGGCATCGGACGGATTTTCCTGCTGCGCGACATCAACCTGAGTATAACTCTCGGTGAATTTGTATCAATCATGGGGCCTTCAGGTTCGGGTAAAACCACGTTACTGAACGTTCTGGGCATGCTCGATACGTTCGACGAAGGCGAATATGAATTTATGGGGCATCCGGTACATTCGCTCAAAGAAAAGCATCGCTCCGAATTACACAAGTACAATATCGGCTTTATCTTTCAGGCGTATCACCTGATTGACGAACTCACTGTTGCCGAAAATATTGAAACGCCATTGCTCTATCAAAACATGAAACAGGGTGAGCGAAAAGCGGCTGTGGCCGATATGCTTGACCGGTTCAATATCGTCGGCAAAAAAGACCTGTTTCCGGCGCAATTATCCGGTGGACAGCAGCAGTTGGTTGGTATAGCCCGCGCATTGATCGCCAAACCCAAACTGTTATTGGCAGACGAACCCACCGGAAACCTCAACTCGAAACAGGGCGAGGAAATCATGCGGGTATTTACCACATTAAACAAAGAAGAAGACATGACCATTATCCAAGTGACCCATTCCGAAAAGAACGCCGCCTATGGCCACCGCATTATTCACCTGTTGGACGGCATGATTCAAAAGTGAAATGTAACCCTATTTATTATCGTAATGCCCATATGCCGAAACCACTATAACAATAATTTTTTCTTCATTAATCACATATATAAGCCGGTGTTTCCCTGTTATCCGTCGCGACCATTGCCCTATTAAGTCACCTTTTAATGGCTCCGGTTTACCTGTTCCAGTTTTGGGATGGTTTCGTAATTCATTTAATAATTTATCTATTTTTAAAAGGACGGGTTTATTACCGCTTTTTTTGTGGATTTCCAAATCCTCTTCAAATTCACTTGTATAGCCTATTGTGTATTCTCTATTTGATTTTTTCATGATGAGTATTCCTGACCTTTTCACAAGCCTAATAATTCCTTTTGCTCTGACTCTGACATTATTTTTATCTTCCCTACTTTAGCCTGATCTATGGATTTTTTCAACCGTTCAATATTTCTTTTATCTGCAAAATATAAATCACCTGAAGGACTATAATTAAAAGGATTACATCGATACTCTTCCGGAATGGAAAAAAAATCTTTTACCCAATATTCCGTTATTAATTGACAATCCGGTTTATCACTTACAACCATGTTTATATATTTCTCCCCTCTCTTAATCGCTATCCTTTCGCGCTCTGCAAGTTCAAAATAAGTTTTTGGTTGTCTTACTATTTCAGTCGTAGTTATTACTCTCATATCCTTACTGCTTTATCCAAATTTACCTACAAAGATAACACTTTTTTCTTTATTCCAACCCTGTATTAAAAACGATGTCTCATTTATTGCTGAAAAGACACACTTTTATCAAGAAATAAATGAAAAATAATACATTTTTATCAACTAAAATGGATTATATTTGAACGAATGGTCTCTGTCAGAAAAAAATCGTATTTTTGCAAAAAAAAAATTTGGTCATGAAAAAACGATTACTTTTACATTTATCCGGGATGATGCCTTTGATTTTTAGTCTTTTCTTCCTTGCTTTACAGGGTAATACAAGGCTTGCGGCGCAAGACTTCGAGCAACTTCGTAAAGAAATGGTTGAAATGCAGTTGAAGGACAGAGGGATAAAATCGAAAACGGTTTTGGAAGCCATGCGAACCGTGCCACGCCACCTGTTTGTGCCGCTAAACATGCAACCCTATGCCTATCAGGACAGCCCTTTGCCGATTGGGCTCAATCAAACCATTTCACAACCGTATATTGTGGCCTACATGACCGAACAATTGAAACCGGTCGCGGGGATGAAAATTCTTGAAGTAGGTACCGGTTCAGGGTATCAAGCCGCGATCTTGGCTCATCTCGGATGTGAAGTCTATACCATCGAATTGTTAGAAGAATTAGCCGTGCGATCCGGAAAAGTCCTTTCTGAATTAAACTATTCGAATGTCAAAACGAAATGGGGGAACGGTTATGCCGGGTGGCCTGAAGCGGCGCCTTTCGATGCCATTATTGTGACGGCAGCGCCGGAAAAGATTCCTGAAGCGCTGATCAAACAATTAAAAGAAGGCGGCAAAATGATTATTCCGGTCGGACCGGTTCATGCGGTACAAGCGTTAAAACTAATCACGAAAAAAGGAAAGCGGATTAGGGAAGAAAATTTAATACCGGTCAGGTTTGTTCCCATGGTCGAATAAAGGGGACTTCTATAAAACCCAAAATCAAGGCTTGCGACAGAGGCATTACATCCCCCATTACATCCCCCTATAACATCCCCCTGCCCCCTTCAAAGGGGGAGTGACCCCGTTCCCCTTCAAAGGGGGAATTGGGGAGCGAAGGCAAAACCGTTCTACCAATATTAAATCCCTATGGGATTGTGGATTCTCTGTCCCGTGAGGGACAAAATGTTGGTAGAAATAAGGTGTTATCCCTATTAAGCGTGCCGTAGGTACGCAATATAGAGGTTGCGTACCTACGGCACGCTATTTATGAAAATCCCGTTTTTCTACCAATATCATATCCCTAACGGGATAAACTCTGAAGAATCAGCGGGTCACTTTGACCGGGTTGGCATAGTCTTTCCAGATGGACTCGGCCTTGGCGGGGGAGATGTCGCCGTCAAACACAAACATGCGGTAACGGAAAGGGTAACAATGGCCGGGTTCGAGTATCCAATCTTCAAATTTTGTTGGCGCAAAGTTGATAAAAACATCCCCCCGACCGCCATTTTGTGTCTCGTCCCAGATACGTAACGGCTCCGGAAAATTGTGATTCGCTGGTGACGCCATCATCAAAAGGCCCGATTTGCCCTTGGGGCTCTGGCCGGTGACATAGACCCATCGGGCTTTAGACCCATCAATCTCTTGTCTGGATTTGCCTTCGGAAGTCATCATTACGGCGTTTTCCCTTGTCCAATCGGCAGTAGCGCGATAGCCCAGACCGGCGTAACGGTATTCTTTAAGTATGACCGGAAGGGGAGCACAAGGGGAAAGGTTAAAATCGAGGTCCCAGATGAATACGCCTTCTTCGATATTCCAAACGCGGATATGCTGCAGTTCGTCCATGATGATCTTTTCATGTTTGGGGGTGAACCGCATCGTTCCCCACGTATGATTCACGACTTGCTCCTTTTGAGGTTGGTAAATAACATGTTGATGACGCACTAAAACAGCGGTATACAAACTTCCAGAGGCGGTGTGATAAAGTGAATCAAAACGGACAGTCCCCTGTTTTTCGCCGACATTCCATAAATCGTAGATCCGACCGTCGTATTCGACCATCGTCCATGGATTCCAGATGCCCAGATGATGCCAATGGTCGATCGGACAAATATTCGTGAGGATATTTCCCGCAGGCGACCATGCCGGATGAATAAAACCGTTGCGCAAATAAACGGAATCAACGCCGCCAGGAAGCGATGGAGGCGCTGTGTTGTACTTCAATACATCCCTGTTGTTCATTTTCAAGAGGAGGTTTCCCGCTCTGTCTTTGACCATGTTCATCACCGGCGTTGGCGTTGAGGCAGTAACGACTTCAATCGTGAAATTTCGGGATTCCTTTTCGCCCATCTGCCCATCAATACGCCAATAGAGCGTCGTCGTATGTGTTTCGGGGCATTGATCGACCTGGCTGAGGCAGGTTTGTCCATCGGCGGTCTTCACGACGATCTGTGAACCTGCGGGAACAGGCGCATACGACGAGAGATCAAAAGAGGCAATCGTATTCAGACGCGCCACACCGGCTGCTTCCACGTTGACTTTCATTTTAGTCAAGGGCTTAGGCGCTGCTTGCATAAAGCCCAACACGAATATAAACGACAAGAAATAAATGGTCTTCATAATATGGCATAGGGTGGGCGTTGGGGGCGGGACAACCAACTATTCGCTTCGTCATCATTTTTAAAACGTTCGGCTTTGGGATCCCAATAGAGTTTGCGTTTCAGGTGCATGGCGATTTGTTGCAATAAGCATACCGTACATGAACGATGAGCGACTTCAGCAGGGGTAATGTTGAGTTGCCGTGTACGCACGGAATCTAACCAGTTACGAATATGATCTGAAGAAACATACAGGTGAACATCGTCGTCTGTCAGATCGCTGAGAATTTTGGGGTCGGAAGCGCTCAGCGGACCGATCTCCGCACCAACGGAAACCACCCGCTGGGGATCGCTGTCAGTGACGCGCTCGTCGCCGCGCGTTACAAATATCCAACCTTCCGTTCCGATAAACAATACGCCAATAGGTTTGGTTTTGCTCTGTTCCATGCCTTTGACTATCACACCATTGGCATAAAGCATTTCGGATTGATAGGGGCCATGTACGTTCCAAAGTCCGGAGCCTTGAGCGGGGAAGGTGGTCGAAGCCGTTATTTCGATCGGGCCGGTAAACTCGGTATCCATCGCCCAATGTGCAATATCAAAATGATGCGAACCCCAGCCCGTGATCATCCCGGCGCCGAATTGTTCGCAACGCAACCAGCCCGGACGGTCGTAATTGGCTGTGCCATCCGGTTTTGTCTGCGGATGAACACGATCCTCCGTATAGTGGACATCGGGTGTTGAGCCTAACCAGGCATCGTAGTTCAGATTCTTTGGAATGGGCATCGGTTGGGGATTCCCCCCCGGCGGGTCACCCGGTAGCCTGACTTCAACGATTTTCAGTTGTCCGATGCGACCACTGCGCACCAATTCGCAGGCGCGACGAAATGCATTGTTCGACCGTTGCTGGCTACCAATCTGCATGATACGGCCAGTGGCGTGCATGGCATTGCTCATCAAGCGTCCTTCTGATATGGTAAGGGAAGTCGGTTTTTCGAGGTACATATCTTTGCCCGCCCAGGCGGCATCAATCGCAAGACGCGCATGTTGATGGTCGGGCGTCGCAATCAACACCGCATCAATCTCCTTATTGGCAATAAGTTCGCGGTAATCGTCATACATCTTGACGCCGGTGTGTGGCGCGCCATGAAATTTGGCCGTTGTTGATTCTGTCAGTAGTTTAGCTTCTTTTAAACGTACCGAATCGAGGTCGCACACGGCAATGATACGCGTATCGGCATTTCGCATAATACCTGTCATATCACCACGCCCCTGTCGCCCGCAACCGATGGCGCCCACCAAGATGCGATTGGATGGCGCATTCACTCCGAAAACCGATGAAGGCACTATTGTTGGCGCTATAAATACGCCTGTTACACCAAGAGCGGAAGCCCTTAAAAAATCCCGACGGGACAGTTCGTTTTTGTTCTTCATATTTTCAATATTTAATGATTTGCACGACAAAAATACGACTTCTTTTTGAAATATCAAGTTTCTTTTTTCAAGAATATCAAACGCGCTTGGAAATTTTGATATTTTGACGTAAATTTGCAAACGAATTCAGGTATTAATGTTAAATATTAAATCCATTTTAGTTATGAAAAGAATCGGTATTTTTTTGGTTGTTCTTTTTGCTTCTGCTGTATTAATCCATGCACAGGATGTCAGGAAAGAGTTTTATGGTATGTGGACCATCGCTATTGAAGATGGCTCGGTGGGTTGGCTTGGCGTCAACGAAGACAAAGGTTTTTTAGACGCGGAGTTATTATGGCAGGGTGGAAGTGTTGTGCCTGTTGCAAACGTTTATTTCAAGGACGACCATACGCTCGTGGTCACCCGTACGAATGAAGTGAAACGCAACGACAGAATGGGACTTGTAACAACGCAAACATTTACGTTTGAAAGAACGGGAAACAATGTGACCGGCACTTTGGTAACACCTGCCCGTGACGGGATGAGTGTCATTACACGGAAGTTTACGGGTTGGCGCTTAACCTTCCCCAGTCCCGCGCCCGATTTATCGAAAGTGAAATACGGAACGCCTGTTAAACTCTTCAACGGAAAGGACTTGACGGGTTGGCGGTTGATCAACCCCAACCAAACCAATGGCTTTAAGGTAGTCAATGGTGAATTAGTGAATGACCCTGTAAGTCCTCAAGGACAACGCATCAGTTTTGGCAACCTCCGGACGGACAGTGAATTTAATGATTTCAAACTCACGCTTGAAGTGAATGTGCCTGCAGGCAGTAACAGCGGAGTTTATCTGCGTGGCATTTATGAGATACAGGTCGTTGATTCGTATGGCAAAGCACTTGATACACATAATATGGGTGCATTATACAGTCGTATTGCGCCCTCTCAAGCAGCCGAAAAACCGGCAGGCGAATGGCAAACCATGGAAATGATTCTTTGTGAAAGACATTTAACCGTTATTTTGAACGGTAAAAAAATCATTGATAACCAGCCTGTTCTTGGCCCGACAGGCGGAGCTATGCATGCGTGCGTGATGAAACCAGGCCCGATCTACCTGCAGGGCGATCACGGAAAGGTATTATATAGGAATATCGTGCTGACTCCCATCTTATAACGATGCAATTGTATTTCACACGCGTCAACCTGTCTGCCGACAGGCAGACAGGTTGACGCGTGTGGTAAATAAAAAACACGATGGCAGTTTCCCGTTTTGGCGTTTCGTTAGAGAGTGAATTACTTGAGGCTTTGGATAATTATGTGAAAGATAATAATTTTCCAAACCGGTCCCAAGCGATTCGTCAGTTGATTGAACGAAATTTAGTGGAGAAAAAATGGCAGTGCAATCATTTGGTTGCGGGCGCTATCACGTTAGTATACGACCATCACCGGCGGGATTTGGGTAAGAAAATTGCTGACATTCAACACGATTTCTTGCACGAAATTTTGGCTGTACAGCATTTTCACCTGTCGGACGAATCTTGTATGGAAATCATCGCCGTCAAAGGTCAAGCGCATCGACTGACCAAGTTGTCTGATCAGTTGATTTCGTTGAAAGGCATCCAACACGGAAAATTAGTCATGTCGAAAACCGATTAAAATTTTTTTTGACCGAACAGTAGCACGATTTTATAAATACATAATACGTTTTTTTAAATGAACACAACAGAGAATGTCCTAAGGCGCACATTATCAATCACTAAACGAATCTTCATTTTTATTTCATTTTTATTCGCTTCTGTGATGCTTATGGCACAGGAAACAGACACCCTCAGCTTAACTATTGATGAAGTCGTCGTGACCGCAACACGGGTTTCGGTCAACCGAAGCAATGTGCCGATGACCATCTCGGTGGTCAACCGTGCTGAAATCGAGGAGAGTAGCGAATCGGCGTTATTACCGGCATTGACAGAACGGGTACCGGGGATGTTTGTGACCCAGCGTGGGGTCACCGGTTTTGGTGTGGCAAGCGGCGGAACGGGTGGCATCAGTTTACGCGGTATAGGCGGAAGTCCAACGACCCAATTGTTAGTACTGATCGATGGCCATCCGCAATACATGGGGATCATGGGGCATCATCTGCCCGATGCCTATGTGGCGTCGGATGTCGAGAAAGTGGAGGTGATCCGTGGACCAGCCTCCATCCTCTATGGATCGAACGCGATGGGTGGAACGATTAATATCATTACTAAAAAACAGGCTGTGGAAGGCTGGAGTGCAGGTGGACGAGCGATGTATGGTTCGTACAACACACAAAAATACATGGCCAACGGCGGATTTAAAAAAAATAAGATGGATGGATATCTTTCTGTCAACCACGACCGTACTGACGGACACCGTCCGAATGCCCGCTTTTCGATAACGAATGGTTTTGGGAAATGGGGATACCGGATGAGCGACTGTGTTCAACTGTGGGGCGATGCAAGCCTTGCTGCTTTCCAAGCACAAAATCCGGGTACCATAACCCAACCCATGTTTGATAATGTAGCTGACATCATCAGAGGAGTCGTGTCATTAACCGTAGACAACAATTTTGAAAAAATGACCGGTGCGTTCAAATTCTTCTATAATTTTGGTACCCATAAAATCAATGATGGATATGCCGAAGGAGGTACACCTGCAAAATACTTGTTTCGATCGAACGATCACAATTACGGGTTTACATTGTATCAGTCTTTCCGCCTTTTTGCCGGAAATCTGATCACCACAGGCATTGATTACAAGAATTTAGGCGGTCGTGCTAAGAATGTGTTTGCAGACGCTACACCTCCTATTGATTTACTTCTTCCGACTTCATTTAACGAACTTGCAGGTTATGTGATTTTACAACAAACCCTGTTTAAAAAATTGACGCTTAACACCGGATTACGGTTGGAAAACAGCGACAAATTCGGTTCTGAATGGATACCTCAGGTGGGATTATCGTATCGTCCATTTCACCAAACCGTATTCAAAGCTTTAATAGGCAAAGGCTACAGAAACCCGACCATTCGAGAAATGTATATGTTCCCACCACAAAACCCGGATTTGCGTCCCGAGCGAATGACTAATCACGAGGTGACTTTAGGACAGACGTTTTTCAACGGACGACTAACCACTGAACTGACCGGATATATTGCTGTTGGCCATAATTTGATCATGACACAAATGGTGAATGGAAGCCCCAAAAACCTGAATGTCGGTGCATTTAATAACAAAGGCATTGAATTGTCTGTACGGGGGAATATGTTTAAAAATCTTGATTTGACAGGTAACTATTCCTTCCTGCGTTTGAAAAAACCGGTCATCAATGCGCCCGGACAACAGGTATTTATGGCTGCAAGTTACCGTTTGAAAAGATGGTCGATGAACATCAATTATCAATACATTCACTACTTGTTCGTCAAATTGGAAGATAGCCGTTCTCCGTCCGTGACCGTAAACTACGGTTTGTTGAACGCCAAAGTATCGTACCGGTTTACGAAATGGGCGGAACTGTTTATCAAAGGCGAAAACCTTACCGACAAACCGTACCAGATTGTTTATCAGTACCCTATGCCCGGAATTACGGTATTCGGAGGGGTCCATATAACTATTCGGTGAGCTTCGTTTGTTTGATAAAAACGGGCTAAATTATTTTGCAACAGCAGGGTTGTCGTTGTTACACAGAAATAGCCCTGAAAAAGTAATCAAACCATTCAACAGGAGCAACTCATAACCGAAAGAATAATGAAAGTAATACCGGCAGGCTTCATCAATTAAATACGTAATGATCGGTGACGCGATAGCAATGTATGGCGAAAAATGGTCTTTCAACCGTCGATGTGTCAGTAAACCGAACGCAAAAAGACCGAGTAAGGGGCCATAAGCATAACCTACCATGACATACAAGGTATCAATAATGCTGTTATTGTTGAGATGGACAAATGAAAGGATGATAAGTGCAAAAACCGCACAAACGAATAAATATAGAACATTTCTTTGCAGATGGGAAGTCTTGGGAATGTGTTCTTTCTTTAAAATATCGACATAGAAAGAGGTCGTAATCGCTGTCAGCGCCGAGTCGGCGCTGTTGAAAGTGGCTGCAATGATCCCGATAATAAAGCAAACATACACCGTTTTTCCCAGAAATCCAGCAGCAAGCATTGGCACGATTTCGTCCGGTCTTTCCGGTAATACGATTCCGTTTTGGCCGGCAAACACGACCAATAACACGCCAAGTGAAAGCAACAGCAGGTTGAAAGGAACAAAAGCGGTTCCGTACCAAAACATGTTTTTTTGCGCTTCGCGAAGCGTGCGGCAAGAGAGCGTACTTTGTACCATATCCTGGCTAAGTCCGGTCATCACGATGACGATGAACACGCCACTAAAAAATTGCTTGAAAAAATTCCGGTTACTCATCCAATCAAATTCGAAAACGCGACTCAACGGGCTATCTTTGATCGTATACAGGACTTCAGAAAAAGAAAAATGCATGAACTTAGTCACTTGAAAAAGCATCAGGATAATCGTCGTCAGAAGTACAATCGTTTGAAGTGCATCAGTCCAAACGATGGTTCCAATGCCGCCTCGAAAAGTGTAGAGCCAAATCATCAGTATGCACACGATGACCGTTACTCCTAACGGCACACCCCAAGAATCAAACACAACGTGTTGTAAAACGATGACAGCGACATACATCTTTGTGGCCGATGTGACTGTTTTTGAAAGGATAAAAAACCATGCGCCCGTACGGTGTGTATGAGGTCCGAAACGCTTGTCTAAATAGCCGTAAATCGACGTTAAATTCATTTTATAATAGACCGGCAATAAAACCAAAGCCACCACGATATATCCGACAACAAACCCCATCGCTGTTTGTAAATAGGCAAAACCTGACCCTAACACCATGCCTGGCACCGACACCAACGAAATACCGGAAACCGACGAGCCGATCATCCCGATGGCGACCACTACCCACAACGAACGACGGTTACCTAAGAAAAAGTGACTGTCAGACCTGTTTCGCCTGTTTAAAAATGAAATCAGGATAAGCAAGGAAAAATAAACCGCTATGGCGATGATGACATACATATTTTATGACTTGATTTCACAAAAATAGATGAAATAGCGGAACTAACCAAACCGTTCCCCCAAAAGGTTAAAAAAAAACAATTATTGGTGGTTTTTCAAACTTTTTTTTGTAAATTTGACGGCAGATAATTAAAAGTTATGGAAAGATTACAGTTTCGTGCAAGACAGGAATGGGATGGTCTTGAAATTTTCGACCGAATTAATAGACAGTCGTTTAACGTTGCTTCCGGAAAAGATGAGATGGAATGGATGGGAAAAAATAAAGAACAGACGGAGCCTGTGATTAACACCTCTTACCCAAAATCAAATCTCTACTGTTCAGCGCCTAAACGAATTTACTGGGAAATTACGCGGGATTGCAATTTGAATTGCGCGAATTGTTTTAACCGCTATGGATCTATCCACGAGGAAATGAGTTTTAATCAACAATGTGAATTGGCGCAAACACTTTATAACAATGGCGTATGGATTATTCAATTGACCGGAGGCGAACCAACCATAGCGCCTCATGTTTGGGATTTAGCGTCTTACTTGAATGAGATAGGCTTTTATATTGCTATGGGAAGCCATGGGATATATAATCCGGAGACATTTGAAAAAATGATACACTCGCCTGTAGATTGGATGATTATCTCCATAGATTTGGAACATGCCAAACAAGCCGGAAAAATGGCGCAAAAAAATGCTATTTCTGCTAAAGAAACGGTGCGTGCGTTGAAACAAACGAAAAAACGCGTGAGCGTTAATACGATCATCCAACGCGGTAATTACACGTATGAACATATCCAACCGTTAGCCAATTTTTGTGCTGAAAATCAAGTAGATGCCCTGAACTGCCTTCCATTGCGAACATTCACAAAAGATAAAGCCGTATTAGAAACGCAATTAACGAAATTTGAATTTAAAGATTTCATCTCTGGAATAAGACGTCTTAGGGAAGAGTATGCCCATGTCAAATTTATAACATCGATTGATTTACAGTTTACATCACAGGATAATGTTTATGTTCGGAAAAAATCGTGCGCCGCAGGACGCGAAGGGTGTGTCATTTCTCCATTTGGGGAGGTCTATGGCTGTTCTTACAGTCTGGCTTCCATGCCTGATTCGACACATCCCGAAAGACAGCGCTATGTTGCAGGTAACCTGAAGGAAAGGAGCTTTATGGATATCTGGAACGATTCGACGCAATGGGCCATGTTCAGGTATTTAGATAAATATAAAAATCCAAAATGCCAGTCGTGTTCTTATTATATAGGAAACAAATGTTTCGGTAACTGCCCTGTCATGGTAGAAGGAGAGCCTGAGGCGTTGGACCCTTATTGTTATATTGACATTCTTTAAAAATCTCTTTTAATAGGTATACCGAATTAAAACTTTTTTGAAGATGAAAAATCAACCCGATTTCAAGACGTTGGCTATTTTTCCCAATATAGTCAGTGTGAGTGTATTAAGGGGCGAGTGTCCCTGTCGATGCGTGCATTGCCCGGTAGGCGTGATTAAACCGGAATGGCGTGCTGAACATTTTGGCAAGCAATCCATGACATTAGATTTATTTAAACAAATTTCAGTAGAAATTGCACAATTCAAACAATCGGCTATTCGTATTCATGCCGTCGGTGAACCATTACTGTGGAGTGAATTAGATGAAGCTGTCGGGTTTCTAAACCAGCATCATGTCAAATCATGGCTATTTACTTGCGCTATTACACGCAACCGCCATATCTTGCGTCGAATTTGTGAAAACGTTTCAATCATTGAAGTATCCGTAAATGCAACAAATCAAGCGGACTATCTATCGACAAAAGGCGTTGACGCTTTTGACTTAGTCGCTGAAAATATTGAATACATGTCCGATTATATTAAGACCCACCGACTCCCTACGATACTGTTACTTAGCCGCGTACAAACCACGGACGAACAAAGTGACCGGCAATTTATAACCTACTGGACGGAAAAAAAATTAGCTGATGACGTCTTTATCCGCGTCTATCACAATTACAACGACCTGCTTGAAGTCCGGGAAGTAAATATCAAAAAACCATGTTGGGCGCTTTGGGCAAGAGCTTCCGTTGATTGCGACGGCACCATGGTGAGTTGTTTCAACGAACTGTTTAAACGCTATACGCCAGATGTCATACTCGGGAAGATTGACCGGGACACGTCGATTCAACACGTATGGCAAGGCGAAAAACTTCAAAAAATCAGGGCTTGTGATGAAAAAGGTGATTTTTCAGAATTAGACTTTGAAGTCCCCTGTATGTATTGCAAAACTTGTCAACCCATTGACACATCAAGGGTAACATCCGAGAAACAATTAGTGGCTTCTACAAAAAAAATCAGTTTGTATGATTGATGCAATGTTAATAAACCCGCCCTTTGGAGGCGTTATTGATGATGCGCTGGAAGAAAATCTCGGCTTGGCATACATCGCCGGTTTTTTACAGAGCAAGAATTTATCTGTCGAGATTAACGAAATGACCGGTAACATACCGCTCAATGATCGATTGAAGCAATTAGACGATGCACTTGTTTATGGAATCAGTTATTATTCAACCGCATCAGAAAGCGTAACGAAAATCGTGGATTATATCCGCTCCAACAAGCCAAACGCGTTGATTTATATAGGCGGTCCGCATCCTTCTGCTTTACCAGAGGCTACCTTAAAAAAAATGAATGTCCATGGGGTAGTCGTCGGCGAAGGCGAAGAAGCCTTCTACAAAATCGTGCGCAACGCCAAAGCCATGTCTCCAATGTATGGCGTCATTCATGGACAAATCATTAAAAATATGGATGAAATCCCGTTTCCGGTACGTACCGTAAATAGAGAAAGATTTACTCGACGACTTAATAACGAGCCGAGTATCTCATTACTTTCAAGTCGGGGATGCCCCTATAAATGTCTGCACTG
>Ga0209628_10002006_pt1 | contig 13576 bp, 10 predicted proteins | sample TergutCu122P4_FD_187285 | JGI IMG/M metagenome (GOLD analysis project Ga0209628, IMG submission 187285) | Cubitermes ugandensis P4 segment gut microbial communities from Kakamega Forest, Kenya - Cu122 P4 (SPAdes) (version 2) | ecosystem: Host-associated > Arthropoda: Insects > Digestive system...
CCGGGGTGCCTGGCGGAGAGATAGCTAAACTAACAACTGGAAAAGCAGACTGTCTACAGTCGTGTACATTCATTGCAGCAATGTGACTGTTCAAGTGCAAGTATGGTCGTACAGCATGTGTTCGTTAGGGTTTGTGTAAATTGTGTTTTATGGTTGCAAATTTCGATTTGAATTGAAAGATAATGCAATGAAAAACCGACCTAGTTCAGTAACCTTATTTATATTTAATAAGAGACCTTTATAATGGCTGCAATTTGGAACATGAAAGATTTGCGTCCTCCGCCAACCCTAACCTATGAAATTCAGCTGTCAGATATCAGTAAGTATATCGAAAATGTTTATTTTAACCTGGAACCTTTGGCGAAGATTAAGCATCATTGTTGGCTTCACCCAATATAGGACTGAAAGCACTGTATTTGCAGAAAGGAGAAAACTAGATCAGGGTCGCAGAAAAGAAATTCTCGGAGCAGATTAATCTTGAGCTTGGGCATAGGCCTGCTCGATATTGTAGTCTGTTAAAGTGTTTGTACGTACATGACTTGCAGTAATTGGATGATTAATAGGTTTCAGACAGTATGAAGTTAAAGCCAGCAGTCATGCCAGGAATCGTTATTAATATTCCTCATTGATGTACCAACCTCCTCATTTTTTGTGCGTAAACGTTACGTAATGTGCAACTTATTAAGTGCGTCAGTGTATGTTTTATTGAAACAGTAACTGTTTATATGTGTCGCAAATCTTAGATTTATAATGAACACACAAAGTAAAAGTTAAAGAAACATAATTTAATTATTGGAAGTTTGTCAATTAGCCTGAATCACATTGAATATTAAATTCATTGTGAATAAAGAAATTTTCAGTGTTGTTTTAGTGTTTTCCAAAGTATACTAGACAAACTAGAGGTCAAAATGTTTTATTTCATACTTGGAACAAGTTTTGGATGAAAGTGGGATATGCAGAATTTATCAGTTTGATTTTTAGAACAGAGTATGTGCAAAAATTAACAAAACTGTTGAAATATTTACAGATGCTGATGAGTTTACATCAGTATGTTTGGATGCCATCTCAATTTTGAAAAAGCAGGAGGCTCTCCATGTAGAAGCTGCAACTTTGTCTAGGCTGTTGTACCGGATGAAATCAAAACTGCGCTGTGATAAGGGATTTAAGTTTATGGCAAAGGTTGATACACTGTACTCTTGCATGCTATCTACTCAGTCTTGTTTCTCACATGTGAAGTTGATGTAGGTCACACACATATAAATTTATTCAAATTCTTTGGTATTTTGATAAGTAATGGCAAGATGTTGAGCTCTCAGGGTTGTACCCAATTAAGGGAAAGCACTAGATCAAAAACCAGGGGCTCACACCCTTAAATTGCCATCGAATGTGTGGGCCGCTGAGCCCCGTACCCTAGGTTCTTGTGGGGAACAGTGGGCGTACAAGTTATTACAACAGACATAAATTCATATTACTGTGTGTATATTGATAAAAACACAATGTGCAAATAACAACAAAAAACAGAGAAAACAGTTGTAAACAATAACAAGCACAATACCAATGCTTAACGGGAATAACAAAATATTACAATCAAAAGTAATTGTGAACTATGACAAGCACAATGCCAGTGCTTAACTGCAATAATTTAATCATTACAATCATCAGCTATTTACATCAAGAGCTCTTAACAAAACAGAAACATATAACCTGACTCAACATAAATTAGCAAACAAAAACCTAAATATGGGAAGCAGACAGCCTCTCCCTGTCCTCTGATCTCCACATTGGCTTATCGATGTATCAGAAAAACACCTGCTAGACAGGCGCACAGTATGCCAGAGCACAAAATCCAAAACGGAATTTTAAAATTCCCAAACCAAACCAGTTTTAGCTTGTTTACATACCCGGGCTTTTGCGTAGCTCCACGGGTTCTCAAGGCTGCAGTCTTCCCCACCAGCCAGCCAACTGAACCAAAGATGAATTCTCGTAGAAAAATCCAAAAACAGAGTGACAGACCATGACCCTCAAACTCAGAAGGAAACCTTGGATAGCTGTCACCGCCGCCTTTCACCACCCAGAAGTAACTAATTGCCAGCCGACAGCCATAAAAGGAAGGAAGAGAAAGGTGTTTGTCCGCTTCTGACATTCCTGTTTATCCACATCATAACAGACCTTGAGCCAGCCTAAGGCAGGTTGGCTTAATGTCTCTTCAGTGTGCTTTGAGTTCTGACCTTATTGTTGGGTACACAGTTTGTTGTAACTTTATAATGTAGTACTTAGACTTAACTGTCTTTTGCTCCCATTATGTTTGAATAAGTTGCATTGCTTAGTTTCAGTTGTCTGTAGTCATAGTGAATTTGAAGCATACTCAACATATATTTCATTTGTACAGTATAAGAATAAACTATACGTGGATTGTATGTACATGACAGATCACATAATCATTAAATAAAATTGAGCAAAAGAAATTTACAACACAGTGTCCATGTTGCTGCTGTCCTGTACACATCAGTAAACACGGCTATTCTTTTACCTCATTCAGCTGCGTATGATTTGACTGCTAATTGACATTAATCTTTGTTATGCCATTTAGATTTAATTAATTAACATTTTACCACATATAAGTGAGTGACTGTAAAGGTTAAAACAGTCTAAAGTCACACACGAGTTGTACAGTCTTGATTCAACCAAGATGAATCATTCTAGGTTAACATTTCTTTGTAGATAGCAGATTAGTTTTGTGTTTGACCCTGGTTTGACATATGACTTTATATAATTCCCAGTTCATGTGAAAGTGTATAATTGTACAATTCCTACTGTTAGGTGAATCATGGTCTTCTCTGCTACCTGTCTATGGACCTGGCTGCAGTTTTTGACACAATTAAACCATCACCTTCTGATAATGGGTATCAAACAATGTGTGCACCATCCAGACAGATGTTGGAGTGGGTGCTTGTGCGGACACAGGGGTTTGCTCGTCTTTTCTGTCAGGTGATGCAGTCATGCCAGAATGCAGCATTCTACATGAAGTGTAGGCTGCATTTGGGTCATATGTGGGACATTGGTTTGATATCGCTTGGAATTGTCAGTAGGATATGGTGAGTCTTGTGTCCTGTCATTCAGGCACATACTTGAACTTAAGTAAAAAGTATAAACCATACAAAAGCACAATGGGGTGTCTAACTTTTAAAAAAATGAACGTATTTATTTTGGTGTTGATGTATTGTATCGGCTGTCACCATGACACTCAAGGCTGTGTTGGCAACTTCAGCGGTTTTCAAAACAATGTATATAGTTGATAACTGGTATCTCAGTCAGAGAAGTAAATGATGTCTCAACCTCAGTTAGACTGAGAACTTTCATTTGTTGTGGGAATAATATGATAACAGATTTTGTGTAAGCTCTTCACAGGTATTGTGTATCTTGGATCTTGCGTGCAGTCTATGAAACAGTTAACAATTTTGGATTCAGGTCTTCTGGGATTTGACACCTTGTTGTTGCATGGCACTACATTCCTGTGAAACAGTGGGAGCCATTCACCCAACAACACAGCACCACATCCCAGAAGACCTGAATTCTCATCAACACTGTTGTAAAAAACCTAAAATCTCATAATTAATAACTTCCTTCTGACAGTTATTGAAACATGGGTGTTTTGTGTGGTTTGAGATTTTCACACTTTTGTTCATGAAGATCAGGATCTTCTGGAATATGACATCACATTCATTGCCATTTATTAATTACCAAATTGTCAGAGGAGCTTCGTGGCTATCTTAAAAGTCGTGGGCCCCTCCGAGACATCAGTAACTCTTCACCAATCAACATAGTGTCATATTGTACCAGACTTTAATCTTCATTGGGTTTTTTTCCCCTCAAGACACTTAACTTCTTGGTAGGATTAGGTGTATAATTTTGATATATACTGCATCTCTGTCCTTAATTACATCTTAAAATTGTGTACTCTCCATTTACAAATGGCACAAAAGCCATGGGCATCAGTCCCAAAATTTAGCTGTGCCAGTCTGTTTATAACCGTATATGCATCATTTCTTTATTGAATAAAATTTTAAAATTCCAAAATGTTATTATACTGTTCACAAACAATGCTAACTCACTGGATTTCGAGAAATCTTATTTGGCTTCTGACTTATGTTCATATGTCACGTCAAAAACAACATTTTCCTGCCATCATATTTATACCATTTCTCTCTTCGTTTTTCCACTTTGTTCTTGGTCTGCCAATGAGGTATTTATTTACTGTTAAATTTAGTCTTGATAATTGGAAAGGAATCCTACTCTTCATATATACGTCTACACCAGTGTAGTCTTTGATTCATTACCTTTTCTTTAAGTGTTTGTGTCCACATCTTCTGTAACTTCCTGGTGTCAGATATTTTGTCTTGCTAGATTTGTCTTAAATTCTGTGCTCTTGTGTAGTCTGTATTCATATTTTTGTTGAATATACCAAGGACAGGATAGTAATATGTTTTATACTACAGAACCTTACTTTCTTTTACATTTCTGGGTGCTGACAATGTGTCTAATGGTCTCGTGACATTCATTGGTTCTGCAGTTTGAAATATTGATCTAAAATAGGCCATGGTCACCTTCCATGCTTTTCCAAGCGAACCTTGTTGTTTCACCTTCATGTGCCAATTGTCTAGTAATTCTGGGAGCCTCAATCATATCGAACCCTAAGGGCCTGTCCAGGTCTGTGTAGGGACAACTGTAACTTGACCTCTACCTTGTTTTTTCTTTCAATGTCATAAAAGAATAAACAACGTGTGAATCATAACCTGATTAGTTTATTACTGTTTGCAGGTCCATTTCAAAGTACCTAGTCCTGTGTGCATGTGAATGGTACAGGAAACTGAAGTCTTATCTTGGTGTTCTGGAACCTGTTGGTATATGTTGGCTTCCTGCTGATTACCATTTCCCTGCAGACCTGAGAGTTTGGCTTGATGCTTCATGGTTGAAAGATCCTCTGAAAATAGGGAGGTAAGCTACAAAACTACCTTGGTTATGTTGATTTAAGATATTGTTTATGCAGAATTTCACATTCTGTGGACCATGCATCATGATATATTTACATAATAAGGACCAACAAGATGCATCTATGCTGACTAGTCACTAGCACGTGCTAGCGACTAGTCAGCATAATAAATACCATATGCTGTGTATACAGTAAACTACTCACTGATGATGAATAGTTAATCTAGTGGAAACATGTAGAGAATGATTATTGAAATAAATTAAAGAGGAAAAAAAAAGGTGCATCTTGTTGGTCCTTATTATGCAAATGTTTATGCAGACATGTATTGTCACATGTTATGAACTTTTCCTGGGACTGGCTCTACCCTGTGGGAGTCATGCACTGGCCTTGTGTTCAAAACTGGTCACATCAGGGATGCACAAATCCCAGGCAGTTGTTTACTCAAGAGACTAAATTTTGCACAGTGGCACCTAATATTTTTGTCATAATTGTTGCAGTTTTTTTTTCTGTACATACAAAAATATGTATCATTTTCTATGCACCAAGCATAAGGTATCAGATGACTGTCTTATTGCTCACTCCAGAATTGTGGGTTCACAATTCTCAGCTTCATGTCACCTTTCTGGTGCCAAAAATTTAGAGCTGGCACATACTTTTTTTGGAAAATTTGTCCAGCCCATGGTTTGACATAGTATATATCACATTTCACAATAATTATTCCAACAACTGCTCAACAATAAAAAGACAGTAGTTTTATAAATATATGATGCTCCGTGTATGTGTTTCGGTCTACATTAGCCATCTGAAGGCAGGTGGTTAGCAAAGGAAAGAGTAGTGGCTAATTATGTTACAGATGTACAGTTATAGTGCTAAGTTACATATGTTGAATACAACACATATTAAAATATTTAAAACTTGGACACAGGTTACACATGTTCGTGTGTACAATGATGATTTGTATATTCAGATGCACAAAAACATCTATGTCAGAAGTATCCATCTTGTTTAGGTTTGTCCCTTTGTTGACAGTGGTTGTGTTATGATGAATGAAGGAGTAATGGGACAGGTGACACTGCAAGGGCCAGAAATTAGTACCTGGAATGTTAGTTCTATAAAAGGAATTACAGGAACTGGATCATGGAAGTTGAAATTGAAGAGCACTGGTTTTGAATCATAACTGTAGCAGTGCTGAATCTTTGGATTCTGCTGCCACAAAATATGCCTCTTTGTTGATGAACCGAACAGTTACAGCTACCAATATAATTTTTCTGTCTTAATAGGTCAGATAGTGGAAGCAAGAAGCAACATAGGATATTTGACCTTATTGAACATGGTAATTTTGAGCATGAAGAAGTAGTGGAGTCAGATTTGGACAATGAAGTAGGTGCATTGGAGTCAAATGGGACTGTGGTATCCCCTGAAATTACTGCTGTTAAAGTTTCTACTAAAGAGAATGAACTAGGAAAGGCATTGAGTGAACAGACAGAACGTTCTGAACAAAGTGATAAAGGGGTTAACAGCAATCAAAGAACTGATATTTTCCCAGCAAAGGCAAATTTTATTTCACTGATTGAGGATGTTGGAGGTGAGTGTTTGTTTCTGTAATTGAAACACATGCATTATTTATTAATGTGTAGGGCTCGCTGTGTCATATGTTAGTGCCCACCTTTTGCTTCCTCTGTGACAAGTTACTTTCCTGTTCCTTCAACTTTCAAGATTCATCGCTGTATTCACAGGAGCCTGCTACTAGACCCTGTTCTGAGCCAGTTGACTCCAGTCCACACTTACCTCCCACTTTTCTGTAAGATAAACCTTAATATTCTTTCATCTGTACTTAGGTCTCCAGTGTGGTCTCTTCCCTTTGGATTTTATGATGGCAATTTCAATGAATTTTTCAACTGTCCCAGCTCTGTTATGACCTCTTGCCAGTTGCTTCCCTCATTTGATTACCTTAAATTGGTAACGCAATTAATAAAATTTTATTCAATGAACAAATTAACAAAGGCAGTGGGGTTTAATTAATGTCTGACCGTAAAGAAGCAACCCCACTGCCACTTTGTCTACACTTAAAATGAAATGAATTTGAAAGAGAACTCTTTTTTGGATGATAAATATTTTGAATGTGTTGATGTGAAGGTTCTCGTGGCTGATGTCTAATGCATAATCTTGATTTTCAGGGGTCAGTTGTGTAATATATTTAAAAGCATCTAATATGGTGAACACTGTAGCTGCTATCATTGATGGCAGATGTCTGTTGTAGGTTGAGCTATGATACATTAGCTAGTGAAGTGCCTGACTGTGGATTAAGTAATTGGGTTTCATTCCTGTCTTATTTGTAATGTTTGTCATAAATAACAATGGATAAAATAACTCATTATACGTGGTTTACCTGAATATAAGATGATTGTGCATACAAGATGACCCTGCTCCTCGATCTTCAGTTTTAAGGAAAGTACCTATACAGAACTTGTTCATCTTTGTGCATTAATTGTGAAGCAACCACCTATTTTTCAGGTGATTAATTAGAAAAAAATTCTCATCTTATATTTAGGTAAAAATGGTATATTGTTTTGCTAATGGCTTATGAATATCACTCACGACGTGTATGTTCACTAGTATTGTGGTAGTAACATGGCTGGCCCTTTCCAGCTGTTTGAGAAGTGCCTCGTGGGCATTCAGGATGCAGACTAATTGTTTGCCAGAGGTTAGTTTCTACTGAGTATTGACCCAGGACAGATATGAGAGCTTTTATCCAGATTCTCAGGATAAGGGGTTTTTCCATAAGTTGGGTAGGGTGCCTGAAGTGTACTAAAACACATTTAAAAATTACAACAACAAAAAACTCTGCTTTCAAAACATAGGAATGTTGGGTTGGTTAACACCAATTACAAGGTACTGTCTGAGGAAATTTCATTAGAAATAAAGCAAAACAAATTGCCAACTGTGGAATTACTTTCTACTTATTTTAAATTTATTTGTTCTGGAACAGAGTTTTCAGGGTATTCCAGATACTGGGATGCCAGATAAAAGATTCTATACCTGTATATGTGAATTTCCCCCTAGCATATGAATACTGGGAGTGTTTAAGATATAAGTTTTAATTTTGTAATAATGATTTAATGCACTGTTTGACTATCTGACTCTTGCACACACTCAGAGAAGTATTAAACAAGTCCACATACATCATTGGCTTTGCCTTCATGCTATTTAAAATTCATATTTTCTGCTTTTTAGTGGAACATTGCTCTTGGAAGTGCCTTTAATTTTTTATATGTGTTGGAAGAGAAACTTGTAGCCAGCAGTTTACTGTTGGTTGAGGCCAGTTACTTAAATAATCATGTAATGAAAACCATAAGCAGATGATGCTGGATGCTCTGAGGATGTCAGCTGTAATGATTGCCAAAATTATGGATATGTTTAAACACAGTGATTTTCATAAATCTCAGTTTTGTTTGCAGAACCAGTGTCTTCTTTCATTTTGCCCCCTTCATCGTTATCCACTGCACCAGTCTGTCAGAAGCTAGAAAAACTGAAGAAGAAACAGAGAAGTACTTTGAACCATTCTGGGCTGTTGTGTATTCAGCGGATAAAGCACATTAAAACAACACGTGATCTGATGAAGTTTCTCTACAAAGAACGCAAGCTACGTGAGGAAGGAAGCAGAGAATCACTTACAAGTGAACTGGACAAACTGCAGTGGCATATGCTCTACAAAGTTTTAAATGAATTGATATGTAAATTGAAGTCAAAAACTATGATGAAAGGAAGTGATAAATACAAGAAAATTATTAGGAGAGCAAGAAAAGAGATTTTGGTGCGAACTCAGTGATGGGAAGTGTGCTGCATTACTAGAACACTGGACAACCTTGCTGTTGATTGGTGTTAGACTGCCCAATTTTATGTACAGGATATAAATTTTGTAATCAGAATGGTCATATACGTAAATATAGTGTCTGTTCTTACAAGAGGTTTTTAATGAATTTCCTTTGTTAACAACACAAGCAGACTTGTAATTTAGGGTAGGTCATTGCAAAATAGTGCTGATAAATACCCAAGTGATTCATTGTGGCTAACCATTCATGCCTGACAAACTTTGTTAAATTGACTTTTAACAACGTGAAGAACCCATGTATTATATAAGCGGGTAGATCTGATTCTCCACCTACTTCAACAGTTTCTGCTGTTGCTAAAGAAAACCATATGCCTAGCAAACGTGTGGTGTGGAACCCTATGTTTGATAGGATGACTGAAAAAAAAAACATCATTTTCCCTCATCCCTAAGAATTCCTGCCAAATTTTATATAATTCATCCTGTTGTGTCCTTGAAACAATGGAAAATAGCATCACATCATCAGTCTAACACAGTTGTGTTTAGCCTAATGATGGATTATTTAATCCAAAACGTGTATCTAGGAATATATAGTTATGTTGAACAAGTGATATGATGTTGTTTCCAGAACTAAGATTTTCCACAATGTATGGTCAGCTGTCCAAAATTAGTCATGTTCTGGTGTAAATCACACTGCACTACAAGCCGAAAGGTCGCACATTCGATTCCCAGTGGTATCACTGGAATTTTATATTGACATAACTCTTCTGGCCGCACTGTGGCCCTGATGTCAACTCAGCCTCTAGCAGAAATAAGTACCAGGAATATTTCCTGGGTGGTAAAGGCAGCCGGTGTGTAGAGCTGACAACCCTACCACCTTCATGTGCCAATTGTCATGAAATCTTGGGAGCCTCAACATCCTGGAACCAAAGGCCTATCCAGGCCTGGAGAGGGAATGCTTTACCTTTAGCTCATGAATATCAGAGTCAGTTTATTTCACAAGAATCAGAGGTCACTTGTGTCTACATTGTCCCAAGGTGTAACATGTACACACTGTTGGTCTGTACTAAGCCACTGCTTCCGAATGAATGTTTGGCAAGTGAAAGATGTCAATTCATGACTGTAGCAAGCAGTACTCCGGAGATAACAGTGATTTCAATGATTCCTTAGGTGGACAGAAAATATTGTGTAATAAAATACAACACAGAGTCATGTTATCATAATGTACATAGCCTGGCAAAATATAAAAGGTAAAGTTATCCCTGTCCACACAGATGAGAACATATAGCGGGAGTAGAATATAGCTCCAGCCATTCTTAACCTTGGCACAAGATGGAGGTAAGTGGCTAGCTTCAACCTTGGCCCCTTTACCCCACGGGTAAGAACCTTGGTACCCACTGAATAGGACAACAGAGCTGGTGTGAACAATTTGGGGGAGTGAAAAATCTCTGGCCCTCACCGAGTTTCAAACCCCGGATCACCCATCCTGCAGCCTAGTTACTATGCCGGCTACAGTGCCCCAGTTCCCCTTTCTGGGGTGTAGTCTACTGATAAAAGCATGGAATGCATAAGAACAACGTAAATTCCACTGTAATCATACATGCTGTTTTATACACTTAGATTCCCACAGTCATCCCCCAACTTACATTTTTTCGCACTTACATTTTTTGCCCAAGAGGCAGTATATTAAAGCAAGCGCGCAAATTAATACGCAAGATGAAGATGTCTTCGGGTTGCTGGACTCCCAGGATAGGTGATAATGCTGGACCATCTGGTTGAAGTTCGGAAGCAAAGCACCCTTGTCAAAGCTGAGGGACCTGAGGAGAAGACCATGAGAGTGTCAAAGTTCACTGAGGGGTATGAACTTGTTGAAGCTGGCATCAGAGTGTTGGAAGACACTGATTGGAATGAGCAGCGAGTAGCAGCAACTAGACAAGGAATAATGAAGATTCTTGCTTGCTGTGAGGAGATTCTGAAGGAGAGGACGGATTCTGTGGCTCGCCAGACGTCAATGCTTGATTTCCTAAAGTCATCTTCAGAGACTCTCGCGTCACCAACTCCGCTGGTCAAAACCTTATTTCATGAGGAAGTGCCTCCTCCGTACACTGCTGTTTGTCAGATTTCATGTACGTTGTGAATTTTTTGTAAGTATAAATATATCTTTGCTGATAATGCCTACTCGTAGTTTAATTTATGACCCTATGAAAAACTAAAGAATGTCCTACAACGATGGACGATTAGATGATAATGATGATGATAATAATAATAATAATAATAAATTGGAATGGATGTGGAGGGAAAAGCAGTCATGGCCTAAATGAAGGCATTATTCTGACGTGCCTGTGAAGACTGAGGAACAGCACGAAAATCCTGAGTCAGGGTAGTCTGTATCCGACCGAGATTCGAATTAGGTGCCGCTTTAATGTAAATTACAGACCTTTCCGTTTGAGCAGACTCACTCGGTCCGATTACCTTAAATTTCGAAAGATGTGTTTCTTCTCATCATCCGAAGTTCGCTTGGCCGCCGTATACTACAATGCACAAATGAAGGCGAAAATGTCACGTTGTAGACGTGAAGAGTTCTACCGCCATGTCTGGGCGAAAAGTATGGGGATATGAACATACGAGGCAGTGTCAGCGCGTCTTCAGCGTCATGGACACGTAATCTGTCCACAGGCAGAGAAGGGTAATCAATGGCCTCTCCGTCTTTCAAGACTTCAGAGGCGATTGTAAATTGGGTCCCATTTGTGTATCTCTCTGATAATTAATTCCGGATAAGGAATTTTCCCTCAATGGCTCAGAAATAGGACATAAATACTACAAGTGAAGAGTTAGACTTTCTGATGTGTGCTGATATCTTTATGGAGTGAATATTCATCTCTGTCCGTCAGTCTGTTGGAACATAAAAAGCTTCAGAACCAATTACAGGATTTTCATGAAATTTCACATTGGTAATCAAGGAAAAAAGACTGAAGGCCAGCAAATCGTTTTGCTTTGCGTAAATTTTCTAATTTGTTTTATTTATTTTACATGAGGCGAATTTATGGTATTAATATTACTTTGCTGCTGACACATAAAATTTTCTTCTGTCATCCATGGCTTAAGTAAACTAAAGCTTCTTTTCAATGTACGAGTAATGGCAATAAGTTCTAAATTTGATTTAACTGGCAGTGCAAAGGTAAAGAGATCAGTTAATCTGTTATTCGTGGATCCAAATTTGCTACATTGACAACCTGCATTCGATAATCAACCACAAGCAATTTACATCTTCAAGTTAGGCTCTGTTTACTGTAACCCGAGTTCAGGCAATACATCAATAACTTCGCTACAAGTAAGCAATACGTATGTGTGCAGTGTCATTGCGTTGAATGAACATCGGTCCTTGAAAATAATGATGCTGTGAAGTAGTTGAAATATATAATTTCATTTTAAATCGAACTCCCTTAGCTATAATTAATGAGGTTGACAATAAGATGAATGGTTAAAAGTGATATTTTATAATCATGTTGTATGTGCCATGCACTATGTCAAATTTTATTATATTTGTCCAACAAATTTACAGTATATATGAACAATATATTTATTAAAGCACTCCTACATGTTTAGATGTTTACACATCATCCTCAGGGAGTCTCTTATTATGTATGCTAAAGGTACAAAATTAATAAAATTAATGTTTCCTTTGTATTGATTTTGTAAATTTAGCATACATAATAAGAGACTCCCTGAGGATGATGTATAAACATTTAAACATGTAGGAGTGCTTCAAGAAACAAATTTTGTTAATATATCTTGTGCATTTGTCGGAGAAATGTAATGAAATTATATTTTATAATGAATTAATTTATCCTGCCAAAATTCTTAGCTTATTTCTTTGGATCCATCACTGAGCTACTTCCAATTAAAAGCTGTTTTTTTTTTTTTTTTTTTTTTTTTTTTTGCTTTGAACTTATAAAAGACGGGTAAAACAAGAAAAGGAGCTATGCCATAAAGCCGTAAATAACTAAATGGAGCCAAGTCCTGGAGTGAACAATAGACGATAGTCCACTCAGTTGGTCGAGAAAAATAATCATCTTTATAAAACACGAAAGTTCACTGCCATATTCTGATATATGAATTAAGTTCACGCCCTAACAACTTGTTTTTAAGACAACATTCAATACTATCATTCCATAGGTTTTTTTTCGAAATATGTGCTTTTAAATAGGGAAATACATACATGAAGAGACCCGGAAGAATCTAGGCTCCAAACTTTGTACATCATGGGGAATATGAAAAATTTATTTTCATCTACTTGTTATGCAGCACCGACTTGGTCGATAACAAGAACAAGCTAAATGGTATATATGTATATTGTCACAAACACAATTAATTCTTTGTAGTATGTTTACTGTTCCTAAGGCACCACTACATGTTTCGGCCATCAATGTTGGCCATCTTCAGGTTGTACATGAGGAACTTATCAATAAGCTATATCAACTTGTGTGGAGAGTTTACAGTTTGTGGGGTGGGTTGGGTGCGAATCTCATTTTGTGTTGGAGAAAGGGGTGTGGACTGCGGCTGTTTAGGGAATTGTGTTAAAGTAACATCCATGTCTACTTACAACTATGTCTATAAGTGGGTCATATTTTGATATGTACAATGTTATATTGGTAACTATATTATCTCTGGACTAAGTCTTAAGTGCTATGGTATTGTATATACAGTTTTACATATTTGGGTCTTATTGTTTACTATCTCTACTGCAAGTCTCTATC
>Ga0209628_10002007_pt1 | contig 13573 bp, 15 predicted proteins | sample TergutCu122P4_FD_187285 | JGI IMG/M metagenome (GOLD analysis project Ga0209628, IMG submission 187285) | Cubitermes ugandensis P4 segment gut microbial communities from Kakamega Forest, Kenya - Cu122 P4 (SPAdes) (version 2) | ecosystem: Host-associated > Arthropoda: Insects > Digestive system...
TAAGGAGTTACCCCCCCCCCACGATATACGGCTCCTACGCAGGGTTCCAGGGCCGGAACCGAGTCGAACAGAAAACAAGGTGCTGTTTTACCGGATAAGTCCAATCTATTTTTTTGTATTTTCATCTATTAAAATATGCTACAAAAACTGTGCCAAAGTGATTGCGCTTGTAATTTTTTCGCAACAAAGGTAAGAATTTTTTTCAAATAGTTGATTTATCAGTAGAAATTAATAAGTTACTTTTGAAAATATATTGCCATGTTTCAAAGAGAAGCATTAGGAAATTAGATAAAAATATAAACCCTGCTCCGTAAAAAGAAAACGGCGAGATTTCCGTCCCGCCGTCTTCCGCGTTTTAATCAAAAGTTAGTATGAAGAAATGTTCTATTTTTATTCTTTTTTTAAATCAATAAAACTCGGATTTGTTAATTGAAGAGAATCTTCGTCCTGTGTTTGTTCCGGCAAGAGTTGTAACAAAGCCTGCGCCATCACCTCTATCGAATCTCTTCTTGCATTCAGTACATCAGACGCTGATTCGGAAAACACCCGATCTTTGAACTGTTCCTGTTTGTAATTCGTATAAACACCGATGCCAAACATCAAAACAATCAGTACAGAGGCAGCGACTTTCATTGCCGGATAAAAATAATGCGTCAACGGTTTTTTCGGAGCAAGCGGCTGTACTGATATCCTACGAATGGTTTTTTGCTGATTTTTCCGGACGAACAACGATTGATAGATTTTCAATCCTTCCGGAATCGAATCGCCGGTAAAAAAATCCATCAACAACCGTTCTTCTTCGAGAGAAGTTTCGCATTGCCAATAACGTTCTAATAATTGATGGATTTCGCTGTTTGTCATTTTTCTATAATTGTTCAAAAAACAGTTTTAATTTTTGCCTTACTCTGAATAAATTCACTTTTACCTGTTCTTCGGAAATATTCATCACCTCGGCTATCTGTTTGTAATTCAATTCTTCTACTTCTCTCAACTGGAAAATCGTCCGTTGTTTTTCCGAAAGCCGGCGAATGAAGTTTTCAAGTAATAATAGATGCTCTTCATTTTCTAACCGCTCTTGAGCGGACACCTCCGCACTCGGTCTGTCGTACTTATCGTCCCACACTTCTTGCCTGTTTTCTTTCAACGAAATCTTGTCGATGGCGATGTTTCGGGTCGAACGGTAACAATAGGCTTCCCAATTATCAATATGCTCCCAATCCTCTTCTTTCTTCCAGACATTCAACAGAGTATCTTGTACCACGTCTTCAGCATCCTGTCGATTACCTGTAATGCTCAAAGCCAGACGAAACAACTTGTCGGTCAACGGCAATATCCTGCTCTTGAAAAAATCCTGTTTCATTCTGTCTTTTTAAATGACGGTTGAGAAAGTGAAAAGTTACACATTGTAGCAAAAATGTTAGGAGATTGCGGGTCAAGCCCACAAAGACGGACTGCAATTCCTATCCGGCTGCCTGCTGATAATCGGCTTTCTCGACCCGTTCTTTGGCGTAGTCTAATGTGATGTGCAATTCTTTTATGTTGGTAGAGGGAATTTCAAACATAGCGTCAATCATAATATCTTCTGTAATCGAGCGTAAGCCGCGAGCGCCTAATTTAAATTCAATGGCTTTATCGACAATGTAATCCAGCACTTCGGGGTCGAAACGCAGTTCTACATTGTCCATAGCAAACATTTTGACGTATTGCTTGATAATCGAATTTTTAGGTTCTGTAAGAATATTCCGCAATGCCGTCCTGTCTAAGGGGTTTAGATAAGTGAGGATGGGCAAACGGCCGATGATTTCCGGAATCAAACCAAAGGCTTTCAAATCTTGAGGAGCAATGTACTGCATCAGATTATTCCGGTCGATTTGTTTGTTTTCCCTGCTGGCAAGAAAACCTACCACCTGCGTATTCAAACGTTGGGCTATTTTCTTTTCGATGCCGTCGAAAGCGCCGCCACAAATAAAGAGGATCTCTTTCGTATCGACCGGGATCATTTTCTGGTCGGGATGCTTTCTCCCTCCTTGCGGGGGTACATTCACGATAGAGCCTTCCAACAGTTTCAGCAATCCCTGTTGAACCCCTTCTCCACTCACGTCGCGGGTGATGGAGGGATTATCTCCTTTTCGGGCGATTTTATCTATTTCGTCGATAAAAACAATGCCCCGTTCGGCTTGCTCTGTTTCGTAGTCGGCCACTTGAAGCAATCGGGTTAAGATACTTTCGATATCTTCCCCAACGTATCCGGCTTCGGTCAAGATTGTTGCGTCAACGATGGTAAACGGGACTTTCAACAAACGTGCAATGGTTTTTGCCAATAAGGTTTTTCCGGTTCCGGTGGCGCCTACCATAATGATATTGGATTTTTCGATTTCCACATCATCCTGGGTGTCTTTTTGCATCAAACGTTTGTAATGATTGTAAACTGCCACCGATAAATAGCGTTTGGCATCGTCCTGACCGATAACGTACCCGTCGAGAAAGTCTTTTATTTCTTTCGGTCGCGGCAGTTCGTGCTCCAAAGCAGAAAACATATCGGAGGAGCCTGACAACTTTAATCCGGCATCTTTGATAATTCTGTGTGCCTGTTCGACACATTCGTCGCAAATAAAACCATCAACACCCGTGAGCAGCAGGTTGACCTGTTTTTCCTGTCGTCCACAAAAACTGCAATAGTTGTTTGTTTTTTTTGCCATTATTTTTTTGTCAAAATTTGATCAATCATCCCATAGGATAATGCTTCTTCTGCATTCATCCAGAAATCACGGTCACCGTCTTTCAGTACCTTTTCGTAATCCTGACCGGAATGGTCGGCGATAATCGTATAAATTTCCTGTTTGATTTTCAGGATTTCGCGGGCAGTAATTTCAATGTCTGAGGCTTGTCCCTGCACGCCGCCCAAGGGCTGGTGAATCATTACACGCGAATGTTTCAGTGCCGACCGCTTGCCTTTTTCGCCGGCAACCAACAGTACGGCTGCCATCGAAGCCGCCATACCGGTACAAATGGTGGCTACTTTGCTGGATATAAACTGTATTGTGTCGTAAATTCCGTAACCGGCATAAACCGATCCACCCGGCGAGTTGATGTAGATCGAAATATCTTTACCCGGTTCGGCGGTATCCAAATACAATAATTGCGCTTGCAACGTGTTGGCTGTATAGTCGTCGATTTGTGTACCGAGGAAGATAATCCTGTCCATCATTAAACGGGAGAATACATCCAATTGGGTAACGTTCATCTGACGCTCTTCGAGGATGTAGGGATTGAGATATTCCCGTTGCGCCTTTATCACATCGTCCACCACCAAACCATTCATTCCTAAATGTTTGGTGGCATATTTTCTAAAATCTTTATTCATGCTTTTTTCTTATCTTCAAATAATTTTCCAAATTCCTCTATGCTTACTTCTTTGGGTTTCAGGGTAGCCTGTTCCTTGAATATGGCAATCAGCTTAGTTTCCATTGCCTGATCAACTAAATTCCGGACAGTGTCCTGTTTTTTGAACATTTCCTGTACAAAATTCTCCAATAAATGGTCGGGCACATTACTCATTCCATACTGTGCAAATTGCATACGGGCAACATCAATGGCTTTTTGTTCAACATCTTCCTTCGTTATTTGGATGTTGTTGTCCTTCACGATTTGTTCCTTGATTAAATGGAATTTCAAATCGGCCAAAATTTTCGGATAATCTTCTTCCAATGATTCGGGTGTTCGTTTGGAATCGGAAACCATCAACCAGCGTTTCAGAAACTCATCTGGAAACTCGGTGTCTTTGGCTTTCTTTTCCAATACCTCTTTGGCATCAATAAAAAACCTGTAATCGCTTTCCGGAGCAAACTGTTTCGCAAGCGTTTCTTTGATTTTTTCTCTCAATGCTTCTTCCGATGTTACGGTTCCCGGCTCGTAGAATTTATCGTACAATTCCTGTCCTAATTCGGCTTCTCTGTAACGGGTAATTTCATTAATTGTAAATATGAAATCGCCGGTATGAGAGTTTACTTCTTCTTTTTTAATTTTCAAGAGAGAAGCCAACTCCGTTTCATTGCCTTCGTAAGCGCTGTAAGGATTAAATGTAATCACATCGCCCACTTTGGCACCGATAAATTTCGCCTTTTCCGTTTCGTTTTTCATATACGAAGGCATCAGCATAGCAAGGTCGTTTTCAAGACTTCCGTTTTGTTCAACCAAAATTCCCTTGGCAATATCTTTTCCCTCTATCGAATCGGCCTGCGTGTAATCGCCATAATTTGCTTTGTATCTTTCGATTTGTTTTTCAACCATATCGTCCGATACGGCGATGGTGTAGTAGGGCAATTTATCAGTCTTTGTTAATTTGACATCCATTTTTGGTGCCAATGCGATGTCGAAAACAAATTCATAATCTTCTTGCTTATCGAAATCCAGCGGTGACTGTTCTTTTTCACTGGGGAGCGGTTCGCCCAAAACGTCCAACTGATTTTCTTTGATATATTCGTATAATTTTTCGGAAACCAATTTGTTAATTTCTTCCACCAACGCCGATTTCCCATACATGGCCTGAATACGCATCATGGGCGCATTTCCCTTGCGGAAACCGTCTATAACGATATTTCTGCGAATATCGTTCAACGCTTTTTGTACTTTGGGCTGATAATCTTCTTTGCTGATTGCAACGGTAATTGTCGTATTTACCGGATCGGTGTTTTGTAACGTAATGTTCATTCTTTTTGTGTATTAATTTTCTGTTTTCTGGAGTGCAAAATTACTTCTTATTCCTGTAATTGTCAAATAATGTGCATGGCCGACTTTTTACTTCATATTATGGAAAACATTTTGCACATCTTCGTCTTCCTCGAATTTTTCTAATAACTTGTCCAAAGTGATACGTTGCTCATCGGTAACTTCCTTATAGTCGTTGGGTATCCATTCGAACTGTGCGCTATGGATTTCATATTTGCTTTCTTCCAGATATTTTTGAATGGCAGAATAGGATTGAAATTCGCCGTAAATGATTATGGCATTTTCTTCTTCGTCGTATTCGATTTCATCTGCTCCGTAATCAATGAGTTCTAATTCCAAATCTTCCAAATCGACTCCTTCTTTCGGGGTGATGTTGAATACGCATTTGTGGTCGAACAAAAATTGCAGGCTGCCGCTGGTGCCGAGTGAACCGCCGTATTTATTGAAATAACTGCGCACGTTGGCTACCGTCCGCATATTGTTGTCGGTGGCGGTTTCAACCATAATGGCAATGCCATAAGGACCGTACCCTTCGTAGATAATTTCCTTGTAGTCGGCAGCGTCTTTGGAGGTTGCCCGCTTGATGGCGCGGTCAACATTTTCTTTCGGCATATTTTCCTTCCTCGATTGCTGGATTAACACGCGCAAACGGGGATTCAGGTCGGGATCGGATCCGCCTTCTTTTACGGCAATCGTAATCTGTTTACCTAATTTGGTAAATACTTTTGCCATATTGCCCCACCTTTTCAGTTTGGTTGCTTTCCTGTATTCAAATGCTCTTCCCATATTATCTTAATGTTGCGTTTAATTTATCTTCCAAATTTTTCTGAATTTTCGACATAAGCGAGTCTATTTGATTGTCGGTCAATGTTTTTTCTTCGTCCTGCAAGGTAAAACTTACTGCGTATGATTTCTTGCCTTCCGGCAGATTTTTCCCTTCATATACGTCGAACAGAACCACTTCTTTCAGAATTTTTTTATCTGTCCCGTAAGCAATTTTTTCAATTTCCGCAAAAGGAATTGTTTTGTCCAACAACAATGCCAAATCTCTTTTAACAGGATGAAATTTCGAAATTTCTGAATATTTTACCTGTGCCGACCGGTTTTCTTTCATCAATGCTGCCCAATTCAATTCGGCAAAATATACTTCGACCGGAATATCAAATTTTTTATCTATTTTTTTATCCACCACACCCAAAATGCCCAATTGTTTTCCCGAAAAAGTTTCGATGGATAATCCCGTAGTCAATATGTCGTTCGACAAAGGTTTATATACGGTTTTCTTCAAAGGCATACCCATACGGAGCAGGATGTTTTCGACGTAGGCTTTCAGTTCGTACACCGATGTTTTTTCTGCTGTTCGTGTCCAAGTATTTGTATTGGAATTTCCTGTAAGCCAAAGGGCTAATTTGTATTCTTCTTTGATGGCTGTCAGGTAGTTATTCTCCTTTAACCGTTCCGGAAGATGGAAGTAAGTGTTTCCAAATTCGTAGAACTTCAAATCGGCATTTTTGCGATTGCGATTATAAACGATAGATTCTAAGCCACCAAATAACAGGGTTTGGCGCATCACATCCAAATCGCTACTAAGAGGATTGCGCAATAAAACACAATTTGCTTTCGGAAAGGAGGTTAATCCCTCGTAATACAAACCCGAAGCCAACGAATTATTCAGGATTTCGTTGAATCCAGCGCCGGTAAGTTGTTCTGAAATAATGTTTTGCAGTTCGTAACTTCGGTCGGTCAGCGTTTGGTAGGACAGGGTAGAACGTACTTCTTCGCCCACTTCTACCTGATTGTATCCATAAATACGCAGAATGTCTTCGATAACATCCACATCACGGGTTACATCTATGCGATAAGTGGGGATGCTTAACTTCCAAAGTTCTTTTTGTTTATCTATTATCTCGATTTCCAAAGCAACAAGTATCTGTTCGATGGTGGATTCAGGAATGTGTTTACCGATTAAACTATCGACTTTTTGAAGATTTAATTCTACGATAGCCGGACGAATGGGATGTGGATAAATATCTTGCACTTCGCCGGTAATGGTTCCGCCGGCGACTTCCTTAATCAATAGAGTTGCCCGCTTTAATGCGTAGATTGTATTGTTGGGATCGACACCTCGTTCGAATCGAAACGAAGCATCGGTATTCAATCCGTGATGGCGAGCCGTTTTACGAATCCAAGTTGGATTGAAACAGGCTGATTCGAGGAAAACGTCTTGGGTGGTTTCCGTAACGCCGGAATTTAGACCGCCAAAAACGCCGCCGATACACATACCATCTTCGATGTTGCAAATCATTAAATCCTTGTCCGATAATTTGCGTTCTACACCATCTAATGTAACGAAAGGAGTTCCTTCCGGCAGTGTTTTGACAATCACTCGATTATCTTTTATTTGCTTGATATCGAAAGCGTGGAGCGGCTGACCGGTTTCGTGTAGCACATAATTGGTTACATCTACGATATTGTTGATCGGACGTACTCCGATCGCTTCCAAACGGTTTTTCAGCCATTCCGGACTTTGCCTTACTTTTACGTTTTTGATAGTTACACCGGCATAACGCGGACAGGCGGTAGAATTTTCTACCTGAACTGTAACAGTGGGTGAGGAATCTTCCACTTTAAATGCGTCAACGTTGATTGGGTGCGCTGTACAGGGCACGTTATGGATGGAAAGATAAGCGGCTAAGTCGCGGGCAACGCCGTAATGCGAAGCGGCATCGATGCGGTTGGGTGTAATATCCACTTCCAAAACGTAATCGCTTTCGATTTTGTAATAATCTTTGGCGGGGATTCCTACCGGTACACTATCGGGAAGAACGATAATTCCTGCGTGACTGTTTCCGATACCGATTTCATCTTCTGCACAAATCATCCCGTTGGATTCGACACCGCGTATCTTGGATTTTTTAATGGTAAACGATTCATCACCGGAATACAGAACGGTGCCGATGGTAGCCACGACTACTTTTTGTTCGGCGGCGACATTGGGCGCTCCGCAAACGATTTGCTGCGGTTCGCCGGTTCCCAAATCGACCGTTGCAACGTGCAAATGGTCGGAATCGGGATGTTCTTCACACGTAAGTACCCGACCGATAACCAATCCTTTCATTCCGCCCCGAATAGTTTCCACCTCTTCAACATCGCCGGTTTCCAAACCGATGGAAGTTAAAGTATCCGATAATTGTTCAGGCGTTAAATCGAACGAAAGGTAGTCTTTCAGCCAGTTATAGGATATTTTCATCTGTAAATATTTATTTAAAAAAGAGGAGCAAAAGTAGTTATTTTCTCTGAATGGAGCAAAAAAATCAGTTACTCCATTGTTTATCAGGCAAAAATACTTTCCTTTATCACCGCAATATGAGCAGGTGTTGTTCCACAGCAACCGCCAATGATGTTGGCACCGGCTCGGATAATTTGCGGGATCAGTTCTTTCATTTGTTCGGGCGTTTCGGGATAGACGATGGCACCATTCCTGATTTCCGGTAAACCGGCATTGGCGTGAACCAAAATCGGAACATCCGAGATAGCCTCCCGCATTTGCGCCACGATATTAATCATATTTTTCAATCCATTTCCACAATTTGTGCCAATAATATTGGCACCGGCATTTACACAAGCGATGGCCGCTTCGGCAGGAGAAACTCCCATCATGGTACGATATTTGTTCTCACCGATAGCATCGAAGGTAAAGGTACAAATAATTTCCAGCCGGGTATTTTCCTTTGCGGCGCGAATAGCCGAAAGGGCCTCGTCCATATCGCTCATCGTTTCTATACAAACGGCATCGGCACCGCCTTTTTCCAATGCGATGGCTTGTGTTTTGAAAGCGTCGTAAAATTCTTCCTCTGTTACATCGCCCATAAGGAGCATTTTTCCGGTGGGACCTACCGATCCGATTACCCAACGATTGGCGCCGGCAGCCTCTCTCGACAGGCGGGCGGCAGCCTCATTGATTTCCGAAACCTGACCGGCCAAACCAAAATGTTCGAGTTTAAAAGATGTGCCGCCAAAACTGTTGGTTTCAACCATGTCGGCGCCGGCATCAATATAACTTTGTGCTATGTCGCGCACAGCATCCGGATGGGTTAAATTCCAAACTTCGGGACATTCGCCGGGTTGCAAGCCTTTTTGCTGAAGGAAAGTTCCCCAGGCTCCGTCGGAAATAAGTATTTTTCCTGATTTTACTGCTGCTGTGATGGTTGTTCTGTTCATTATATTAAAATTAGATGTTGTGTTTTACCATTCAAACCGAAGATGCTTAACGGTTTCGCTGTTTTCGATAATGGTTTTCAGCGACTCGATGCCGATACGAACGTGCTCTTCCACAAAATTTTTCGTTATTTCCAAATCACTTTTTTCTGTTTTGATTCCTTCCGAAATCATGGGTTGATCGCTTACCAGCAGCAACGCCCCTGTTGGTATCTGATTGGCGAATCCCGCTGTAAACAGAGTGGCTGTTTCCATATCAATTCCAATCGCTCGGATTTTCCGGAGATACGCCTTGAAACTCTCATCATGCTCCCATACACGTCGGTTGGTTGTGTAAATTGTCCCCGTCCAGTAATCTTTTCCATGGTTGCGCACAACCGACGAAGCAGATCGAAGCAGATTGAAAGCCGGCAATGAGGGTACTTCTTCCGGAAAATAATCGTTCGATGTACCTTCTCCACGAATGGCAGCGATGGGTAAAATATAATCGCCCAGCGCATTTTTTCTTTTTAATCCGCCGCATTTGCCTAAAAATAAAACGGCTTTGGGCTTTATGGCACTCAATAAATCCATGATGGTAGCCGCATTTGCCGAGCCCATCCCAAAATTGATAATCGTTATCCCATCGGCGGAAGCATTCGGCATATTAGCATCCTGCCCAAAAATCGGAACACCACAATAATTGGCAAAAATTTCCACATATTTATTGAAATTAGTCAATAAAATATAGGGAGTAAAATCATCAATCGCCCTTTTTGTGTAGCGTGGCAACCAATTTTCAACTATTTCCTTTTTTGTCTTCATAAATTTACAGTTCGACAAAGGTAGTAAAAAAGGAATGTAAAAAAAAATGCGAGGGTAAAACGAGAAATATCTTTGATTTTGTTTTTTTTCTGAAGAATTATCCCTACCTTTGCGTCCCATTTTGTGCGCTTTGTACAAAGGGGAGTTAAAAGTATTAATAACAAAGTAATTGAAATGCCAGGATTAATTGGAAAAAAAATCGGAATGACATCCGTTTTCAGTGCCGAGGGAAAAAATCTTCCATGCACTGTTATTGAAGTAGGTCCTTGCGTGGTTACTCAGGTAAAAACCGTTGAGAAAGACGGTTACGAAGCAGTTCAGTTAGGATTTCAGGACAAAAAGGACAAACACACCACAAAGCCTGAAATGGGACACTTCAAAAAAGCCGGTGTAACCCCTAAGCGACACTTGGTTGAGTTCAAAGAACAAGGCACTTACAAAGCCGGCGATGTAATCACAGTGGATTACTTCGATGGCGAAGTGTATGTCGATGTCATCGGGACATCGAAAGGGAAAGGATTCCAAGGCGTTATGAAACGTCACGGATTCAGTGGAGTAGGAGAAAGCACGTTGGGTCAGAGCGACCGTCAGCGGCATCCGGGTTCTATCGGAGCCTGTTCGTATCCTGCTAAGGTATTTAAAGGCACTCGTATGGCCGGTCAAATGGGCAACAAACGGGTTACCGTTCAAAACTTGGAAGTAATTAAATTGATACCGGAGCATAATTTGATGCTTGTCAAAGGTTCGGTACCGGGAGCAAATGGTTCAATCATAGTAGTTCAAAAATAATGGAAGTAAGCGTATATAATATAAAAGGGGAGGATACCGGACGAAAGGTAACCCTCAAAGAAGGCGTTTTTGGGATTGAACCGAATGACCATATAATCTACCTGGATGTAAAACAGCACTTGGCTAACAAACGCCAGGGAACGGCAAAAGCTAAAGAACGTAGCGAAGTATCCGGAAGTACGCGCAAACTCGGTCGTCAAAAAGGCGGCGGTGGCGCTCGTCATGGAGATATCAAATCGCCGGTTATGGGCGGTAGCCGAATATTCGGTCCCAAACCGCGGGATTATTCATTCAAATTGAATAAAAAAGAAAAAATGTTGGCTCGCCGTTCGGCTTTGTCCTATAAAGCACGCGAAGAAGCGATTACGGTTGTGGAAGACTTTTCGTTTGAAGTTCCAAAGACTAAAGCATTTTTGTCTTTAGCCGAAAACCTGAAAGTAGCCGGTAAAAAACTGTTGGTAGTGCTTCCGGAAAATAATGAAACTATTTTCCTGTCGGCACGCAATGTGCAAAAAGCAAATGTAACCACCGTTTCCGAACTAAACACCTATAAAGTGTTGAATGCTGCTCATTTAGTAGTGTTGGAAAGTTCGATAAACGCTTTGAATAATTTTTAAGTAAAGGAGGATAACAATCATGGGAATTATCATTAAACCTATTGTAACAGAAAAACAGACGGCGGTAACGGAAAAATTGCCTAATCGAGTCGGTTTTCGCGTTTCTCCCGATGCTAATAAATTAGAAATAAAGACGGCTATCGAAGAAATGTACGGTGTAAAAGTTGTAAAAATCAACACGATGAATTACGATGGTAAACGCAAATCACGCTATACCAAATCGGGAACAGTAAGCGGAAGAGAAAACGCCTTCAAAAAAGCGATTGTTACGCTGAAAGAAGGAGATGTTATTGATTTCTTTAAGAATATATAAATTGAATTGAAAGTTGAAAGTTGAAAGTTGAAAGTTGAAAGTTGAAAATGTAATAAGTTCTCAGTTCTCGATTCTCGATTCTCAGTTCTCAGTTCTCAATTCTCAATTAAAATAAATAAATGGGAATTCGTAAATTAAAGCCCACAACACCGGGGCAACGACACAAGATTATCGGTACATTTAGTGAAATCACTGCTACTGTACCGGAAAAGTCTCTTGTTTACGGTATGCGCAAATCAGGTGGCCGAAACGAAAAAGGTCACATGACGATGCGTCAGCTCGGAGGCGGTCATAAACAAAAATACCGCTTCATTGATTTCAAGAGAAATAAAGATGGAGTTCCTGCAACAGTAAAAACAATCGAGTACGATCCGAATCGTTCGGCTCGCATTGCCCTGTTGTATTATGCCGATGGAGAAAAAACGTATATCATCGCTCCTAATGGCTTGGAAGTAAACCAAACAGTGATTTCAGGAAAAGACGTAGCGCCGGAAATCGGCAATGCACTTCCTTTGGCAAGTATTCCGCTGGGTACGGTAGTTCACAACATTGAACTGCGTCCCGGGCAAGGTGCAAAAATGGCTCGCTCCGCAGGAGCGTTTGCGCAGATCGTTTCGCGGGAAGGCGATTACGCTATCCTCAAAATGCCGTCGGGCGAAACGCGGAAAGTGTTGGCCGCCTGTAAGGCTACCATAGGTAGTGTAGGAAACTCCGATCATGCGCTGGAAAAATCAGGGAAAGCAGGTCGTACCCGTTGGCTGGGACGTCGTCCGCGTGTTCGCGGGGTAGTAATGAATCCGGTCGATCACCCGATGGGTGGTGGTGAAGGACGTGCATCCGGAGGACATCCGAGATCGCGTAAAGGATTGTATGCGAAAGGCTTGAAAACAAGAGCGCCGAAGAAACATTCTTCGAAGTATATTATTGAAAAAAGAAAAAAATAATCTGATAAATTAAGCGTAAATTATGAGTCGTTCATTAAAAAAAGGACCCTATATCAATGTCAAGTTGGAAAAGAAAATTCTGGCGATGAATGAAACAGGCAAAAAGTCTGTTATCAAGACATGGGCAAGAGCCTCAATGATTTCGCCTGATTTTGTCGGGCATACGGTTGCGGTTCACAATGGTAATAAATTTATTCCTGTGTATATCACGGAAAATATGGTTGGACATAAGTTGGGTGAATTTTCTCCTACCCGCCAATTCCGTGGTCATGCCGGTAACAAGAAAAAATAAAAATTATGGGTGCTAGAAAAAGAATAACAGCAGAAAATAAGAAAGAAGCCCGCAAAACGGAATATTTCGCCAAATTGATCAATGTGCCGACTTCGCCCCGCAAAATGTGTCTTGTAGCAGACATGATTCGCGGGATGGAAGTTTTCCGCGCCTTGGGCGTTTTGAAATACTCGAACAAAGAGGCTGCAGCCAAAGTGGAAAAATTGCTTAAATCGGCGATTGCCAACTGGCAACAAAAAACCGGTCGTCAAGCAAACGACGGCGAGTTGTATGTAACATCAATCAATGTGGATTCCGCTACAATGTTGAAACGGATGCGTCCGGCTCCGCAAGGTAGAGGATACAGAGTTCGTAAACGTTCGAACCACGTAACTATATTTGTAGATACAAAAAACGAAATACAAAATTAATTGCTCATGGGACAAAAAGTAAATCCGATAAGTAATCGTTTGGGCATCATTCGCGGATGGGACTCAAACTGGTATGGCGGCAATGATTATGGTGATACTTTGTATGAAGACAGCAAGATCCGTAAATATTTGAATGCCCGTCTTTCCAAAGCAAGTGTATCTCGTATTGTTATTGAACGCACATTGAAATTAGTAACCATTACCGTTTGCACCGCTCGTCCGGGCGTTATCATCGGTAAAGGGGGACAGGAAGTAGATAAATTAAGGGAAGAATTGAAAAAAATTACCGATAAGGAAATTCAGATCAATATTTTCGAGGTAAAACGTCCGGAACTGGATGCAACGATTGTGGCTAACAATATCGCCCGTCAGTTGGAAGGCAAAATGGCTTATCGCCGCGCTATTAAAACAGCGATTGCTTCTACAATGCGTATGGGAGCCGAAGGTATCAAAGTGCA
>Ga0209628_10002009_pt1 | contig 13568 bp, 13 predicted proteins | sample TergutCu122P4_FD_187285 | JGI IMG/M metagenome (GOLD analysis project Ga0209628, IMG submission 187285) | Cubitermes ugandensis P4 segment gut microbial communities from Kakamega Forest, Kenya - Cu122 P4 (SPAdes) (version 2) | ecosystem: Host-associated > Arthropoda: Insects > Digestive system...
TGAAGAAATGGAGTCACGCCCACCATCGCAAAAATCTCACACAGAGATTTTCAACTCCCCCTTGTCAGGGAGATGCTGGCAAGGGCTGGGCATGAACCCCGACCATCCAGGGCTGTAGGGAGACCTGCCCTTGCATCTGCGAACATTAGCAGATTAGATACACACCACAACAAGCACTGGCCAGGCTGCAACCCGACCAAGAGGCAATGTCGCATGTGTTCAGAGCGAGGTGTAACGCGTACGGTGAGGTCTAAGTGTGTGAAATGTGATGTCGTGTTGTGCGTCGACAGAGCGTGTTTCACAGACTATCACACAAAGGACACACTGTAACAACTATTTCGGCCCATCAAGGAATCTATCTTCTGTATAACGCAATAAGAATATTTACAGCCCTTTTAAGGCATTCTGACCAGTGTGTGTACCTTTTTCAACAAAATGTCATTTATTTCACAAATTTATGTCACTTGGTTCACGAAATATATACGATTTTCGAAAAGCAGGGAAAAAATTTAAATGCCCACTCAGAAAAATTCAGCGAGCTGGGACAGCTGGGATTTAACTTGGCATTTAAAAGGTTAATATATTCCCAGCAGAACTGGCATTACAAAAACAAATGAACTGATTTCACTCACTGAGTTTCATCCTACAACAAACCACACAAACATTCTTAATGCAGCACTGATTGGTGACAGCCTGCGGCATTCAACATCCTAGTTTCATTTACTCCTTTTAAGATAGCATTTCCCAATAAGTATGTGCATCTGGAATTACAGAATGTAGTACTGGAACTTTCAACCAATCTGCGAAACACCTTAAACATCAGGCAGCCTAACCCAAACACAGCCCACCTCTTCAATTTTTCACTTTGTTTTATACCAACTGCAGTCTCGATTTTAGCGATTACTTCAAACCAGGTACCAAAAAAATGGCCTTATACTATTTCTTAAAAACAATGTGAACCTGGTCACTCAACACAAATTAAAAAATGGCCCCTATTCACAATGAAATCCTAGTACACACTGTTCCTACATATTCAATTTGTACTGTCAAAATTCTAAAATTATTTTCCAACCACCACTTTCAATCCCCACACTCAAGTGACAATACCCCAACACATGGTCACCAAAAAAAACTCCAAACTTACAATCACATAGCATCTGCAACCACCACGCCATTTTTGGATTACCAGACTTGTGGGCTATAAGAGGAGCTTTCTTGATCACATACCACAAAAAGCTCTCACAGTACTACCCAACAGGCATTTGCCTCCCTACTCTTTCCCCTAATTGAAGACTATCACCAGGAAAGTCAGTAAGAGATTATAAGCAAAGTCTACAGACACCATGAACCCCTGGTGTAATAAACCATCACAATCACCCACAAGTAAGCTGAGGTAGTGTATGACCATTTGCATCAGTAACAAAAACAAATAAGTGTCCCTTGCACCAACAGCATAAAATATGAGAGGCCATGTCACTGCAGACTCTTCAGAATTCACAATGGTAATAACGTTCAACAGGTATCACTCATTCAATTAACATCAACCCTAAAAGTTTACCCTTGATGACAGGCACGGATTGTTTTTAGATATCAGCCTTTGACAGAAAATGCTTCCTCGAAATTTCACTGTATCCAATAATCAGTGGCTGTCAGCTGTCCAAAATAATGCAAATAATTCAATATAATCTTACTTATTGAGAAAAACGGAATTTAATAGTTATAACTTACGGTGATGGCTGTTGTGCTTGTGCACTGTTGGAAGGCGATTGTTGGTACTCTTTCTCGAGCGAAGTATCCATTCTTGGAAGTGCAAAAAAAAATGTGTCAAAAATACTTGTCGGTTAAGAACGGCAAAATCTAGTCGCCAGGCATGACTTTTTAGGCACCACTGGCGCCCGGATTTTTGCACCCCTGCATTTAAGACTAAAACTGATGCAGTTATGAAATAAAAATTACGAACTATTACTTTCAAAATGGCATTTCTGTCAGTTGCAATGCCTCACTATAATAAAGCAAACAATAAGCATTATAACATTAGTACATCAAAACCTCTACAAGGGAAATTTGAGTACTTTTGTACACCTGTATTCATACACATCCATGCAACAGAATTACTACAAGACTGCCCTCTGGCATGCACTATATTGCATGCACAGAGCCAAGTTTGTAACAGTATGAAATCTTACTTACTTGGACTTGGAGCGTGAACGTGATTTGGAGCGTGAAGCTGATTTGGACTTGGAATGACCACGTGACTTTGAACGGCTACTGCGATGGCTCCTGCTCCTACTACGGCTACTGCGTCGACTTCGTGACCTGCAATAATAAATTCAATACCAAATTAGGGGGATAAAAATACAGAACCACCAAAAACGCGGCAGAATTCTGTCACTGCTCAGAACACGTTGGGAAGTTCACTTCATGTCATTTCAGACCCGAAAGAAGTCATCACAGCAATGTTTGCCAGACATTTTTATCACCAATGCCTGCCTATGCAATGTTCTCACTTCATATTAGAATATGTTTAAAAAGGTGACTGCATGCAAGGGTTGAAATCTGTTGTGAACATTTTATCCTGGGCAACTTGTACTGGAAATACAGATGCCACACTACATTGTGCTACAGCTTATTTTATACATCATCGTTTCCTCTAAAAACAGGTTACATTTAATCACAAATAACAGGAACTTTTCACTTATATGTAACTAGAATGCACATACAAAACACAGGTCCATATTTTCTTATCACCATATTATGTTAAACCTTCTAAATACTCATGAACCACCCAAATTCAAAAACTTTTCCCGTGCCCAGCCTGTAAACTCGTGTAAAATAAACATCAGCATTACCTAGATCGCGATCGACTTCTGCGCCGGGATCGTGACCTGGAGCGTGAGCGGGACCTTGAACTGGAGGACCGAGAACGTCGCCTACCACTACGACGGGTATCTTCTATCAACCGAATTCTTCTTCCATTCAGCTCTGTGTCATCAAGTTTATCAATTGCATTTCTCATGTCAGAATGCGTAGCAAATTCAACAACCCTGCATCACAAAGGACAAATCAGAAACACTGCACAAAGAGTAATAAAATCAACAAAATCCGCGATTAGGTCATACATACCCCTCATTTCGGCGCTGTTTGTGCGCGTCAGCGTATGTAACTTCTCCTGCCTGGCGCATGTAATCTTTCAGGTCCTGAACATGCAACAAAACAATGCATCACAATCTGTACAGTTTTTATGCACAACATCTCCCGCCCTCCTGCAACCTTGAAACAGTATGCCCATTGATTATGAACTTACCCAAAGGCTGACAAGTCATACCCCAGGGACATTCTGGATAACATTAGCCCATGCTCAGGTCACCGACCTTACTTAGGAACTACAATCTGTTGCCATCTACAATGATACCCTCAACCAGACACTCATTCTTGAAATAACCATACACTACCTTTCACACCCACTTTGTCACTAGTACACTACACACAAGAACCTCAGCAAGTCACCTATCTTCTCCAGCTCCTGGTGTAATCATTCTTTGCCACAACCGCAGAGATGCAATGCCTCAACGCAACAGTGCTCGAAACTAGTTACCTATGACATTACACTATTTTCAACAACTCTTTTTAGCGTGGTTTCCACAACAACTCCGTGTGTGACCTCTTGATGGCCAGTCTGATTTCCCATACACCACAACTCCATATGTGACCTCTTGATGGCCAGTCTGATTTCCCATATGAGCTGCCCATCGTGATGTTCTGTTCCACCGCTGATGTCTGATATTTCCCATACACCAAGCTCCCCATTCTTACATTCCATTCCACCAGTAATGTCTGAACATAAAATCCTGTTCCAAAATACAGCAATACTCCTAGATGAGATGCAGAATACCAAAGTGAGTTTCATTCATCACCAACAGGTGACATTGGTGGTTGACCTCGTAACGCATTCATACTTCCGTCTGGAATATGCACAGCTTCCATGGGATCTTCCCAGCTAGCAGAGAATTCCATGTATCTTGAAATTCCATATGTTAAGGCAATCTATACATCCTCTCCAAATTACATGCTTGTGGTTCTGCTGTTCAGGCTTCAAGTATCCAGCAGATGTTGCTTCACTCCCTTAGTGCAGTCCATACGATTCTCATGTAAATTTTCTACCAGACATTTCAAGAAGACATACTAATACAGAAGCCACCTACGTTCGAACAGTCTACGCCACAACCCTCAGACCGAACACAATCACAGCCAGAGTTGTATGATAATAGTGTTGTCTATCAATACCAAAGACAGCAACATTCCATGCTAAAAACTGTTACTGCACAGTAGCTAATTTCGAGCACAAATATTAGCCAGTGACCCCACGTTAACTCAATCGTCTACGATGAGAAACTCCCCTACTATACTGCACGAACTTAAGTCCTGACAACACGTTCTCCCACTATTACGAACTTCAGCTGTGGCATGCTAACAGCACCTCTGTAAGACATGAACGAACGAGGAAAACAGTGCACAGTAGTGTTGTCGTCCATTTACCTTAGGGCCCTGTGCGAGCTCTCTTTACAGAATTGGCCACCACAGTCAGGCACGTGGACGGACGGGCGGGCAGAAGGGATAGACACCAGTCCCGACCCATCGTCCGATCAAGGCACGGCACACTGGCACGGAGGGGGAAGGAGTGAGCGAGGCTGACCAGGCTGCCATTGGCCAACGATACGGTGACGCCGCACGGGCGGGATGCTTGCTAAGGTTTCGACCCGTCATCTGTTTGTGGGTTGCTTTGTCCAGCCATGGACCCCAAAGGAAACGTGCGAGCGATGCCTTTTCTGCCCTAGTCTCATCGGTTGGCCACCACATTGCACGAGGTTGCTCAACCTCGGATCTATTACGAGTCATCTCAGTCTTAAGGCCCTATGGCATGGTCACGGATCATCCCTCCATGGCGAAGGGGGAAAGGCTCTTCGGAAAAAACAGCGTTATCTTTTTAGACATATTTGCTAAACCAAATGACATGTGAGAGCAGTTCTATTAATGTAGCCTAATTAAATTAATCCCACCACTCAAGAAAAGAATTATGGACTTCAAAATGGCCAAGCAAGTTCTAAGCACACCAAACCGCAGCCATGCAAACCAATGTACAGAGTGATGACACGTGTCTTCAACGAACTGCCTGCCAATTTGCTCCAGTTCTTGATCAGCGGTGTCCCAACATCAGATTTCCAACATGCAACGTCCCAGTCGATGTATGAAGCATCCGTGCAAAACAAATCAGGTGCAGACTGTCCACTAATCTGCATGGCTTTCAAGAATCAAGAATTTTCCTAAACCCTGTTAAGTAACAGGTTATTTAAAACATTAAGACCTTGCTTGGCCACGTCTTTTCCTCGCTCATGAAACTACTCAAGTACTGCCACCTACGTTTCTTCAAAGTGTAAATTATGACCAAATTAATCGAACAACAATTTCATACGTATTATTTGTCAATCCTAGCTCACTTAAAACCTAACACGGGCAAGAAGCAAAGTATGATACTGCTCTCACAAAAGCAACCCTTCACGACATCAGGGGTCTTGAATTATGGGGAAACCAAGAATTTAAGTCTTACCTGCCAACTGACACGGCTAGAAAGATTCTCCACAACGAGCCTATACTCAGTTCTGGTGGGTGGTCCATACCTGTAAAATGGAAACTCCCTCATTACCTTGACCTACCTCCTAAAAGAGTTGCCTGACCAAAGAGCATGCAAATCCCCAAGAAAATTCAATCTATGCCCAGTGACAAACCCCACTGCATTATTAATCACCAAAGCGCATTTAAGGGACAGCTAAACCTCAATGATGAAGCCAATTTGTCCGATTCGTAACAAGTACGTCATTATTAATTACACCACTGAGCAGTCATGGCCAAGGTAGAGATTTCGTTAGTTGCTCCCTAGCATACAGCTAACAAATCTAAATTAATCTCTACACTGAAGTTGTTCAGGATAAATAAGTTAATCCAACTTGCAGGCTCACAACTGGTGACGTCACACACCATGCCTCCACATCCTCACATGGTGTGTTTCAAATTAATAGGTAATAGAAGTGAAATAAACTTAAAAATGCCAGATCAAACTAGGCATGGCGTACCTGTCGTGAATACGGACATCCAAATCCCTGAAAAAAATCAAGCGGTCAGGTGGAGTACTTTGCAATTCAGTAACAAAACTGTAAGACTCTCTTCTAATGGGGCAACAATGAACTTGACCATTAAGGAAGAAATGTCTTACAATCTTGTTAACCTAAATTAAATTACCAATATACAATAAACTCCTCACAAAAACTATAGCAAACAAAATTTGGTTTTACTAACAAAGGCTCAGCTGAAAGCATGTAAGCACTCCAAATAAGTCCCCAATTTTGAAACAATATTCCAATCCGCACCATAAAGAGCACTATATTACAGAAATATTGTAACTAGTCACTACAACTGTTTAGGTAAGTAAACTTAATAGTAAATCAGTTTCACATTATCACTAGTATAGCAATCACAACACTATGCTACACATGCAAGGCGTAAGCATGTCTTGCATTCACGTTAACTTCATAAGGAGTTAGGATAGCTGTCATCCTTCAGCCGACAGGACAGTACCAGTCATACTGAGGAGGAGATGGACAGGCCAGTACCGGTGGTGAAGTGGATATAGAAGTTATAACATACGCTACGCAAGACCTCCCTCCCCTGGCACCCCGGCCCGTAACGGCTTACTTGTCCAGAGCCCGACCCCGGCTTCGCCTGCGCGGGGGAGGCCCGCGATCTCTGCTGCGACCTCTCCACATGTCGCTGCCACGCGGCGTTCCGCGAGCTTTCTCTACAGAGACTCTGTAACAACAAGCAATGGAATTGGCTTACTTGTCCATCCACGACGAACGCCGGCGACCGTAGCCGCCTCCTCCACCGTAGCCACGTTCTCGACGAGCAGTGCCTCTGGCATGTTCCACTATAACCCTGAAAACAAGAGAACAGCCCACAGTTACGAGGGGCGGGTGCCCGGCCACAGCCCACCAGCCATCATCGCATCAAGCCAGAACCCTAGGGAAATATGACACATTACATCATCACAGTTCAAGTAACCCAGTCAACAAAGGGTTAATATAAAACTGCCAAGGTAATGCAGACACCAAAAACATCATATAAAATTATATACACAATTATCATCAATATATTTGGTACAGACATCATACACAAAAAAAACACACACACCAAACACATTCATTCATACAAGTGAAAAAAACGCACATTAGCAACAACAAAAATCAGTTTCAGTGTTCAATCTTACACCTAAACAACATATGGAACTGAATTGTGAACAAGAATGTATCAAACCCACCTTTCACCCAAGAGCTCTTTTCCATTTAATTCATATACAGCATCATCTGCATCTCTGTAGTCATCGAATTCCTGAAACAGGTGGTAGGTCCACTTAACATGTGCTACAAAATATGAAACCTACAGAATTAGCCCTCAACTGATGGCTGCTTCAGCACGTTGGGAACTTATCCGCAACACAATTCAGACCCGAAAGATAACTTCATCATTACAACCACCTACCAATTATGAAACAGTGAACCAAACTAACACAGTAACATTGGAGCTGAGTATAATTACATGCAGCTTCCTACAGCAGTTCAGGAACTTGTCAAAACAATTAATACCACAGAGTTAGTACTTACACAAAAACCATAACCGTTCTTGATGAGAACATCACGAATGCGGCCATAGCCTTTGAAAAATCGTTCAAGGTCTTTCTCTCTCACTCCATATGGAAGGCCTCCGACATACACCCTTGTCCCTACCATGCTGTAACGAACAAAAACGGTTTATCGTTCAATTAGCAACTTACCACAAAGGCAAATCCATTCTTCATAGCGACTTCCTTGATTCTACCGTATTTCCGGAAGAACTTCTCTAGGTCGCGTTCTCGCACCCGGTAAGTTAAGCCACCAACGAAAACTCGGGTGCCCATTCTTAAAGGAAATAAAAGAAGCCTATCACAAATGGATCTGCAATCGCTCACAGTTAATTTCACTTTACGCCAATTTAATGCTATCCAAAACACCTCATGGTAATTTTACAATGTCTGCACATTATCATTCTAGACCTCAAGAAACTCGAATTAAAAAAAATTCCACACTTACAAGACAATTGCTACAAACAGATTTGTTTAAATCAAATCGACTACAAAAACCATGTCAATTTGCAGATGGCGACCAACACTTTCGGGCTGCTTAATGATGCCTCTGAGAAAATCCTTCAAAATGGTGTTATATCCTCAACTGGCCCATAACTTCCGAACTTGCATGTGAATAAGAGCATTTAATTCTAAAACCGTCATTACTAAATAAGCCTTTACTTTTATAACTAACCGAAATAACATACAATGGTACCGATCCCAACCCAGTACATGCAGCACTGCCGTATTATACGTACACTATCAACTTATATTTATCTACACATGTGTAATTAATGTCGCAAACGAATACAAACCTTTAATATATTAGCCTTGCAATAAGTAATCCTTCTCACCCTTCAAATTCATAAACAAACACTATTTATTACAACCACAAACAACCGACGCCAAAAAGCCTTAGAATAGAGAACTCATCGGGGTTCACACGAGAAATTACACGGACTGCAGGAATCATAGACTCGCACTTGAGGGTATGGATCTGTGGGCAACGGTCACCACAGATATATTCGGCAGCCCCAATGTTATCACGGATTAGTTACAACAAAGACGATTGTGTTATGAATTCGAGAACTAATCCTGTAATCGTAATCCTTGTTGAGAAATATTCATACGTTATCCCACAGGTAATCATTATATTCCTTATCTTTTATGAATACCGAAGGTTAATTGCCGTGTTTACAAGAGCCTGTTGCTGAACCCTGTCCAGAGTCCACAACCTACACTAAAATACACTCCTCCCACCACAAAGAAAAGTATGTTCTTCGGCGGCGCCGTGGCTATGGTGATTAGTCACCGACCACTAACTGCGATTGCTCGACTTCTATTCCAGGCAAAAGCTTTACAGGATTTGTGATGGAAAAGGTGACAATGGAAGAGGTTTTTCCCCGAGTACTGCTGTTTTTCCTTCAAAGTATTATTCCACCCGTACTAATATACCTACCACTGATGCTACATGATCTTAAAAATTAAGTGCCCCTTAAAAAACAATTCACGTTTCGGTCTTTCTGTTCATCCTAACCTCCTTGGTTTGATCACCCCTAAAATTTAGGTAAAAATTACAAATAATGAAGCTCTGCTTTATATAATCTCCTCCAGCTTGTTGCCACTTCCTCCACTTTACGACCTAATATTTTCCTTTGAACTAAATTTCTTAGAGTAACATGCATATTTCACTGCTGATAAAGTTACTTTAGCCAGAAAAACGTGCTTTAAAGTTTCGGAACACTGAATGAGGGCCCACGTTCCCTTCTCAATTTTTAAACGGATTTCTAAATTATAATACACCACCATGATGTCTACGTTAAATAGATCTTCATTCTTCTGAGATTATTATTATTATTGGTATTCAGCCCTTGGGCCGGTCTGGGCAGAGACCAGAGCTCAGTCAGTCGACTGGTATAGCTCTGGTACGCTGCATCCTGGGCAAGTTCTTAGGGGTAGTTTGCCATTGCATTATACGCAGTATAGATTGATAGTTTTTGCGGACGGTTTGCGACAACCTATTTGTCGAGACTGGTCTGTTATACCGAAACGTCGATGACAAAATATAAATCAACGCTGCATAAAATCTCATGAGATCTAAAATCTCATTTACTCAGCGGCAGAAGCCTGAAATCATGTGCGTTAACCCTTAGGCTACCGGATTAAATTTCACTTGCCATTTAATAATATTAAATGGCTGAGCGACTATAGTCGTCGTTGGCAGATTAAGGGTTAAGTAGCATTAAAGAAAGTGGCCGAATAAAAAGTGTCTGATATAGCGTTGCGCATACACGGTTTCCGCCGTTCCAGGCCTTGTACCTCAATGACTTGACAACCTGGCTTCCTGGATCATATATCACTACCATGTGGTATTTGTAATAAGACTAGAGCTAGTAGAGTTAAATAGTGGTGTGAGCGCCACCGGCTAACTATTGACTTTCATCCGCTCACAAGCTCTTCTCTAGTGCTTATAGCTCGGGTGTCAAGTTATAACAGAACCTGGTAGTGGAAATGGAGTCGGTCTCTAAAACTTCTGTTCATTTAAACAATACGAGGCGATTATCATTCCGAGAAGATTTTCCTGAAATATGTCGCCTTTAAAGTTTCTAGCCACACACTAGAGTAGGTTTATTTCGTCTAGTTGTATTGTATTTTGTCGAAAGAAACAGTGTTCTTTGGATACGCAACGACACCCGTAAAATATACTACTTGCAAATGAAAATAATTAGAATAATGTCAGGCAGTGTTTGAGAAATCGTACTTAGGCCGCGTTTGAATGCATAAATGAATAATATGACACTTGAATCCACGGAGACCGTAGAAAACACAACTTTCGTATGTGTGCCGGATACTGTTTTTGAACAGCCCAATTAATCCAACTCATTGCCGATAGGGCTGAAGAAAATACAAAACACTTTCTGCACTTCGAGTTTCCAAACCTTATGTTTCCCTCGTTGAAGCGTTAGGAGTGTAATAGGTCTATCTTCGGCGTTTACGGCTGCCACAACTGAACAGTGTCAAGGACATGAAATTTGTATTGATTTTCGTAATCTACGCGAAGACATTTTTTATGCTCAAATTTATTAGACAGAATTGACATGCTGGATTCAGAATATTAAGTGATCCCATATATGAAATATGGTCCTCGGCTATCCGGTTGCTCAATGACATGCAATAATTTTTTTTTTCGGTTAATATTAATGCGGTATTTCGCAATCCTGTTGTCTTCGGCGTGGTGAATATACGCCATTCAACACGCGACTCTGTAGCCGGATCAGCCACTCCGAGTAAAATATTGGATTATATGAAACCGCCCACGTAGGTTCGTCGATTCTGGCGAGCCTATGTAATCTCAAACTAAGTTCCCAATCTGTAAATCTTGATATGGCATTATGATATCAAAAGCCATATTAATAATATATTTGCCTTGTATTGTCTTATTATGTAATTATAAAACGTTATGTGAAAGAAATCTCAGTACGAAAATTTACTCTTCGCTTAAAATTGTTATTATCTTTTGGTGACAAGCCTTAAATAATGATGGCGGGGTGCCATCTGGCTTATGGAAATATAGAAATGAGTCGGTTTTTAGACTGGCTGCGATATTTGTTGGATAATAGGGATCGCCATTTTGCCTTTTCCTTTCCTTTGAAGTGGATATACGGCTATAATGTGTGCTTTCTAGTCTGGTACAATTCATGTGTACGTATAGTATTGTCAATATAGTCTTTTTCAAACATTCATATATGTTTAGGTGTAATTTTTATATTGCCAGACCAGGAATGTAATAGACGACACTAAGCAGTACTTCCGAAAGAGTTAACTGTTCTAACCGCAGTAAATAGTTCATGTAATTTGGCATATGAAACATATTTTAATAGATATTTTGCTGCAGATTCAAGCTCATCCATCCTTCGTAACACCAAATATAGAAACGTGACAGGATGCACACGTAATTATGCTTCTTTATGGTTTGGTGTAGTTAAATGTGATACAGAACAATTTTAGATTTTTTACCGTAAATGTTAAAGGTCATTTGTACAGTAATAATTGTAGGCTTAATATGAGGCTAAACATTAATAGCGTGTGTTAAAAACCATGCCCGCGACGCACATTTGCTTAAGAACGTTATATGATTTTTTACATCGTTACGGACCTTATTGCTTTGTACTGCACCACTAAACACGTAAATCGTGGATACGAATTTTGCTGAAAGTGGCTATGTTAGAAAAACTTAAATGTCAAGGGTGTAGTGTTACCATGTCTTCCCATTTCCACGATGTTCTTCACAGAATTGTGAGCAAAGAAAGTATGGAAAACGAAAGAAGCTGCAGCCATCAGGTATTTTCCTCTGGGTTCTGAAACCATGTGGTCCAGAGAAGTTTTCTTGATAGTATACTGAAATATCAGGAATATTTTCTTGTGTTTGGTTAAGAACTTGAAAGAGAAAAAAATGAAAATGTGTGCTGATCACTGTGAAAGTCTGAAGTGTTGTATTGTTGAAGCTGCTGTTGTGAGTGGAGTTTTGACTTGAAAGTCTTGGACAATGATGCGTGCTGTGGTTCTTGGATTTTAAGCCTAATGCATGTATGGTTGCACTTTCTCGATCTGTTTGCTTTTTAACTAACTTGTTTAAATTCTAATTTCAGGGAATGTACAGTTTTTTTGCTGTATTCTTGGAATACAACACATATCAATTCATATAATAAAATCAACAAATGCACATGTTAAATATAAGTAAATAAATATATATATAATTATAACATTTTTGCATTTGTTGGGTGTATTATATGACTTATTTATTAATGCACGTACATCAATAACGACAACATACATCATTGTGTTATTGAATAAATTTAAACATTCATTCATCAAACAGCCATGAAACCGGTATTATTAAGTTTTACAAATTCACCTGACATGTGTCAACCCTAGGATAATTATAAATGGCTTCTTAAGTGCCAACTACCGAGGTTTTACATGTAAATATTTGTGTCAGGCTGAAAGCCATGGGTAGGCAAGTATAAATATGTGTAGCTTTTTGTCCACTCTTTTTAAGATTGATTTCTGTTGCAGCCTATATGGCAGGCAAGTAAGCAGGTGCTGGTGGAGAAGTCATGGCAGAGGATTCTTACACAATGGGACTTGGTGGGGAGTTAGCCAAACCACTGCATCTGCAACACTTGGAACGGAATCTTGATGTGGAACCATTTCTTGCATATGTTGAAGAGATATTTAACACCCCAATCAGGTACATTAAAAGTCAAAGATGCTGACCGTTGAGGACATATCTCATAATATTGTATATTGGCCCACATTAAGTTTCTGTAATCTTAAAAATTATTGTGTTCAAAGTGTTTTCATTGTTTTATCAGCTGAGCTCTTTTTAGATCTGATATTGTCAGTCTAGGTGGCATGTAAGAACAGGAATATTAAAATTTCAATCAAACATAAAGGTGAATGTGAAATTATTCCTGTGCTTAATTATGCTGTTCTCCGTGAAGACATGCGGGTACCAGGAGGTATAGTTCCACACATTCTTAATCATGAATCTAGATGGAGGTGAGTTGTCAAGCTTCATTCTATGTCTGCTTTACCACTGAGAACATCACTTTTAGTACCTGATGGATGGGAGGCTGGGTAGGATGCAGAGCTGGTTTGGACACCATGGAGAAAAAAAATATCTTCCCACTGAACTGGGACTCCTTGGGCACTTAACATTTACCATAATCACATTACCAATTAAACCATCCAAGACCACAAATCAAAGTTAGTAACAGTCATATATGAAGGAAGTTAATGAATAATTACCTTTCAAGGAGTGACCTACGATTATGTGGAAAATTATACTGAATTT
>Ga0209628_10002011_pt1 | contig 13566 bp, 11 predicted proteins | sample TergutCu122P4_FD_187285 | JGI IMG/M metagenome (GOLD analysis project Ga0209628, IMG submission 187285) | Cubitermes ugandensis P4 segment gut microbial communities from Kakamega Forest, Kenya - Cu122 P4 (SPAdes) (version 2) | ecosystem: Host-associated > Arthropoda: Insects > Digestive system...
TTGTTAAAAGAATTTTTGATAAAATTCGGTTATAAAAAACTTTGGAATGAATATGCAAAAGTTTTGAAAATAAATAAAACCGACAACGATAAAAATAATCAAATTGAAATTAACGAAATTAACGAACCTATTGAACCTATTGAACCTATTGAATCTATTGAAACGCCAACAGAAACATTTAAAATGTCAGACGAAGAAAAAGAAGCTTATATTAGAAAAACCCTTAAAGAACTTGGGGTATATGACAAAAAACATGAAAATTTTGAAACGCCAATAAATACCATTTCCGTTGATGAACCTGCCGATATATCGCCGGAAACTCTTGATTATATAAATACATTATCTGAAGATAGTATAATATCACTCCTTCGCGCAACTTTAATTCGAGCAAACGCCCCAAATGCTAATATTAAACATAAACAACTTGCCAATCAAATAATATATAAAATGTTGTCGTACTGATTTATTCTTTTAAATTTCACTCATGCAGGCCCTTTTTTACGGTTAAATACATAATAAAAGCCGGAAAATTAAATCCGGCTTTTGGGGTATGCTATTTAATTTAAATATTTATTTGCAATTTTATTATTTAAACCGCATTCTTTTATAGTCTCGTATAAAATATCGAAGTGTTCGCTTTTGTCATCTTCATCAGGAGGATTTAAAATAGATAATTTTTGGATTATATCAACATATCTTTTTATATTGGTGGGGGTATCTCCCAGAAGTTTAATCGCTTCTGTGCGTAATTCTTTAATTCTACGCTGATCTTCTTCGTATTCTTTTATTATGTTATACATGATTATCCGCGTCATTTCTTCGGTTATTTCTACTGTTTCGGGGAGTTTTATATTATCTTCTTCGTTTTGGGTTGATTTTTCGTTATATTTATAAACCCATTCATAGATGGTGCTTTGCCCGGCTCCGAATATTCGGCTTAATTTACGACAGCTAATTCCCCTTATATACATTTGAACCATAGATTCTTTGTATTCTTCAAAATAATTTTGTTTGTTCAAAATATACGTTTGTTTACATTCACTGCAACGATACCGTTTGTTTCTTTTTTGTGTTTTACCGTGTGAATATTGTGGAGCATTGCTCCAGCATTTTGGACATTGTTCGGTTCTCATTTAATTTACCTCCAACTAATTTTTAAATTTTGTTCTCATAATAAGTAAGATAAACGAAAAACAAAAAGGTAACACTCTTTTTATGAAATTTAAAAATATTTTTTTCAAATAAATTTAAACGGGAATTTCGCCGTTTTCAGAAATAAGTTTAATATACGGAATCTCTAACAAAAACGGATAACTCAATGCTTTTGATAATATATCATTATCATCATTATTATTAATATTTACCGTAATAGGAGTTGCTTCATCTAATTGTTGTTGACCGTTTAATACGCCTGCTCCTTCTTCACCTTCGCCCCATTTTGAAAAATAACGTGTTTCGTGGTAATAATCATCTTTCGCTTCCGCATAATCAGATATACCCGATTCTAAAATTTTCAAAACGATTTTTTTAAGGAAATATCCACTTGCCGCCGAAGAAATATGAATAAGTATTATACGGTTTGTAATCGTAATTCGTACATATTTGAAAAAAATATCACTTTCACCATCAAAAATAGAATAGTTATCAATTAACACCATATCGGCTATGGCAGAAAGAATAAGCGGCAAACAATACGGTCTGCTTATTTTTCGTTCATCGGATAATCCCTCATTTTCAAGAAATGTTGCTTCAATAGTAAAATCAGATTCGTTCAAATAATCAGATGAGGCGCATATACAATAATTTATTTTGTTCCCGCCCATGATAATCACCAAAGAATCTTCTGGGGCTTCATTTGAATCAAATGTGTTTGGGAAAATATTCATAGCGTGTTTAAAGTTCATTATATACCTTTCTTCACCTTTATAAAGAATACGTCGCGCGCCGTCCACTTTTGGATATGTTGTCTTTTTAATATTGTCGGTATTGATTTTTTCTTTTGCCGTTGATTTTGTAGATTTGGGAATACTGTTTGTTTTCATAAATTTTCTCCTTTATTAATTTAAATTATTTTGTTAAAATAGCTTTGTAAAAAGCTCTTTAATAATAAAAGAGTGAATTTATATAAAATTGTAAACGCTGATAAAAAAATATTTATAAAAATTTAAATAAATATAATATTTGGAAGGATATAAGTGATATGGAAAAAGTTTATTTGAATAATGAAACATTTGAAAAAGTCTTTAAAATGGTAATAAAAGAACATATAAAAAAAGAAATAGAAGAATATAATGACATTACAGAAGAAGATAAATACGATTTTTCCCCGGAATTTGAGGCAAAAATGATAAAATGCTAAAACGTGTCAAATAAAACTATAATCGTAAAATATATAAAATTCGGAGGATAATATATTATGATAGGCGAAAGATTAACGATACTAAGAAAAAGCAAAAAAATTTCACAAAAACAATTAGCGGAAATAATAGGAGTAAGAAAATCGGCAGTTTCTTTATATGAAACGAATAAAAATGACCCTATTGATCCTGTAAAAATTAAATTGGCGAAATATTTTGATGTTTCGTTAGATTATCTACTTGGTATTACAGACTATAAGGTAAAATCGTATAATGAAAATAATTTTGTGAAACTCCCGGAAAATGTTTCTGAAGAAGAAAAACTACTTATACAACATTTTGTAGATTTTATTGTTTATAATAGAAATCCACCGTCCGTAAAATAAAATTTAATGTATAATATCATTTAAAAGCCCTCGATTATGGTGTATCGAGGACTTTTTGAATTAAACTTATAATATTTTTATTATGGTTATTTTAACGATAATATAACAAACCTGATATACCGTATTTAGCTACAAATTTATCCAATGTTTGTAAATTATCGCTTGCAGGGTCGCGAATTAAAATGTTTGAATAATATACCACAGGATTTCCATTTGCGTCTTTCGAGACATTTTGGTATCCATAAGCAATAACATAATGCCATTGTGTATTGTATTGAACAATAACCGGATTATTATTATTTATTTGGTCGTAAATCGCTTTTGCATATTGGTTTTCTGTTGAATATTTTACCGATGGTGTTTGGATACCCGCTACACTCCACACCATGTCTCCCGATGAAGTAAGCTGACCGGAGCGGTTACGAATTTCAAGTGGGGTTATAGACGAATTCTTTTTATAAGCCTCTAACATGGCAACGCTGCAAACGGCACAACCTCTGTTTGAAATTGTATTTGATGTACTTGATGTCATTGTCGTGTTTCCCCAACGCGAATCGCTTTGAGCGTAACGCGGTACATTTAACGAATAACTGTTTGATGATGTATTTATGATTACTCCGGCAGGTTGATTAATTGTGATTGTCTTTGTTGCATTTCCGGCTCTTATTATTATGCAACCTGTTCGTGCCACATCGGTATTAGCTGTAATATATATCATTATATTAGTTGTGCTTGCTCCTGAGTACGTATTTAATGTTATCCAAGAAACATTTGAACTTGCCGACCATTCCGTGTTAGTAGTTATTTTCAACGCTGAACTATTAGCTGCTGGTGAAGTCATATTCCAATTTGACCAGTCTGTTGATATTGTAGCCGCGACTGTTCCGGCGGGTTGATTTATTGTAATTGTTTTTGAAATATTTCCAGCGTAAATCGTTATATACCCTGTTCGCGCCGCGCCAGTATTAGCTGCAATATACATCATTATATTAGCGGTGCCTGCTCCTGAGTATGTATTTAATGTAATCCATGAAACACTCGGATTTGCTGCCCATGAAGTATTAGTTGTTATTTTTAACGCTGAACTATTCGTTGTCGGTGAAGTCATATTCCAATTTGACCAATCCGTTGATATTGAAGCCGCGACTGTTCCGACCGGCTGATTTATTGTAATTGTTTTTGAAGTGTTTCCGGCGTAAATCGTTATATATCCTGTTCGCGCCGCGCCAGTATTAGCCGCAATATACATCATTATCGAAGTCGAACTTGACCCTGAATAAGTATTTAGAGTAATCCATGAAACGCTCGAATTTGCCACCCATGCTGTATTAGTAGTTATTTTCAATGATGAGCTATTCGATGCCGGTGAAGTCATATTCCAATTAGACCAATCTGTTGATATTGTCGTTGTTGCTAAAACAGTTATAGTATTTGTTATAATAAGCATTACAAAGATTAAAATAAAACTGATAATTTTCCGATTTAATATAACTTTTTTCATAAATAATTCTCCTAAATTTTTATCATATAATTTTTATTTAAAAATCAAAACTAATAAGGGGAAGCATATCCTGTAACCCTGCTGTCATTTGTAGTCGCCCAAGTTTGATAACTAACATAATATTTTGAATTGCTGTTTCCATCAATAAAAGTTATGCTGTTTCCATTTACTTCTGTTATAATTCCAACATGATCCGCTCCTTTTGCGCTATCCCAATCGAAGAAGATTATATCCCCGGCGCGTGGAGTATATCCGCTACCTCTGTAATAGAATACGCCTTTATTTTTAAAGAATTGCATCATACTCGGACACCAACCAGTTCTTATGAAGTTGCTTTCGGAAATTCCTGCTTGTTGCGCGCAATAACTAATAAAATATGCACACCAATCTACGCCGGGAGCGCCAAATTTTGCGGAATAAATGTTACCTTGACCGATTTGACTTTTCGCATAATTAAGTATTTTATTACGTTGGTCAGACGAATTTGTTATAATTGTAGGGGCAGGATCATTTACTGTAATATAAATGGTTTGTGATATTGTTTCGCCGTTATAACCATATACCGTCACTTTAACTGCTCGATTAGTTCCCTTTTTAACTTCACCGGCTCCATTTAATTCCACGAATTTAGTATGATTTTGACTTGGTGTAAAAGCATACCAGCCTGTACCATCAAATGTCGAATATACTGCTTTCGCCGGTATGTTTGTAGTTACTGTAAAGTCATAGCGGTCACGGGTAGTCCCGTTCATTGTGCTACACGTAAATGAAACAATTTTAAGCGGCGTTTGTTGCTGTGCTAATTTGTTTTTAATAGAAGTAATTGTATTTGGTCCGGCGATACCATCAGCGACAAGTCCGTTTGCCTGTTGATATTTTCTAATAGCATTTTCGGTTTTTGTTCCGAGAAGTCCGTCTATTGGTCCGGGATCGTAACCCAAACTTTTCAATGCTTCTTGTAACCAATATATTTTATAACTTTCAGAACGGTAAGTTAATATTTCATTGTTGCTTGGCGGGGTATAATCATTTACTGCGGCTTGAACAGTCATTAAAGGAAGTCCTAAAGGGAGTAAAATTAATAATGTGATTAATAATGCAAAAAATTTTGTTGCTGTTAAACTATTTGTTTTTTTCATAAATACCTCCAAAATATAAATTAAATTTTTGTTTTATTGACTATTTAGACAAAACCCGTACAGATAAATTTTTATAGCGTTATTTACTTTTTTTACCGCCCCCTTTTTTGTTGTTTTGATAATTTTATTATACAAAACATATATTCCACTTTTGTAATATAAATTTTACCGTCGTTTTTTCCTTATGTTATATTATAAATTACATCTCATACAAGTCTGTAATATAAATTTTACCGAAATAAAAAACGCCAGTTCCATCCGCAAAATCGGATAAACTGGCGTTTGAAATTATATATTAAATAAAAATTTTGTTCTCGTTTACTTATTAATATTTTATGTATTTTAAATATTATTCGGAACTTTTCCGTTATTCGTTATTCCTATGATAGATAATATTAACGCTAAAATTATAAGCCCAATATTCAAATAAATCCCATATATAAGTTTAATATTAACCGCATCCATTACTATTCCTGTAATTCCATAAGCACTACTTTTAATTTTATCAAATGTATAAAATATATATCCGTTTAATATTCCCGATAAAATTTGTGAAACAGCCACAAGCGAAAAAAATATTTTTGAATTGTTTTTATCCGCAACCAATCCGATTACCAATATTATTGACATAATTATTAGTCCCAACAATAAAGTCGTCATATTGTCATTAATCCCGAATTTATTGGCATTATAAAATATATCTACGCATGATATATTTTTATATGTAATTTTTGCGGAAAGCCATGAACCTGATAATTCTGGATATTGCAAATATGGGACGACAAAATAACATATCGCACTTCCTAAGACGCATAAAAGTGTAAATAATTTTAAAGTTCCATTGTTTTTCATAATTAAAACTCCTTTGATATTATATTTTTTTATTTTTTATGTTTAATTATAGTGTTGTAATAATTATAAACTATATCATTTATGAGCCTGTAATATAAATTTTACTGTTTTCAAATTTCGGTTTTGATAAATTAAAATTCTTCAAAAGATTTTTCCCATACTTCGGAATAAATAGGAAATGGTGAATCTGATACAATACACATTAACAAAAAACATTCGTATGGATTTGCTACATATAACTCACCCATAGAACATTCGTTTAATATTTCATTTGTTTTGTCAATAAATGCGATATACCGACTTTTATTTTTTGAATATTTTTCGTCATGCGAAAAAATAAAAAAGTTTAATGAAATCAGGTCAAATCGGTCAACAGAAATTTTTTTATTTAAAACTTCCCCGATATGTTGCCTATTCATTCTTTTATTATTGAAATGTTTTGCTAATTTAGATACTGATAACTTTAATAAATTTCCGCTATCATCTATCGGCGTTCCACAACATAAAATTTTTTCAACATCGCTTTCATTAATTTCGTTCGCAATCCATATTTTTCTCATTTCCCGTATTTTTTCAATTTTATTCTTTTTATCCATTTCTGTTAGTTTTGTCGAACCCTGTACTGTATCTAAATATTCTTGAATTTTCTTTTCAAGATTATCAGATTCGTCGTTATTATAAAAATTTGCGATAATTTCTCTGCATTTAAAATATAATTCTGTAAACCATTTATATGAAGTAATGCTATATGAACATTTTTGGCTATGCGTTTTGAATTTTGAAAGATACATTAAAAGAGTTTGATCGTCATTTACATCTTTAAACATATCCCGTATAGCCTTTGTTTGATTATCATAAATATTATCATTTATATCTGCCGGTAATTCTTTATATATCTTTTTTAATTGATTCATTCGCGCAAAGTTATAATTATTTTTAAAACAATACCAATATATAATTTCAACTGGGTCTTTAAAATTAAAGTCCCGTTCTTTCTGTGCTTTAATTAAAAATGACGATACATCATCAACGCTCATTTTAAGCCCGAATCCCAATAAAAATATAATTTGCCGATTAACAGATTCTTGTGTCAACCAGTTTTTAGAAAGCGCGCTAAGTTTTGCTGTTGTTTCCGAAAAAGAAGCAGGCGTATGATTTTCGCGGAAGGATTCCACGATTATTTCTTGATATTCGCGTATATCAATATCTCTAAAATCACCTTTTAAACCGGATTTTATAAAAATATATCTTTTTAAATAATCGCAAAATGGTATTAACCGTAATTTTTTACGCAAACAATCATATATAAAATCTGCTTCTTTTTCTCTAAATTCTTCTAAATCTACCGTATCATAAAAATGTTCTTCGGAACTACGGGTAAAATCAATTATGTTCGGAACATAATCTTGAATTTCATTTATTATATTTTTTTCGTTAGCCATATAAAGCAATCCCCCGCTATTATATTTAATTTTTCTTTATATTTCTTAAAATAATTCCTGATGTAACAGAGAAAATAATAATAAATATAGTTAAAATTCCCCAAGCAGATATAAGATGTTTTATAGTAAAATCATAAAATTTTTCGGCTTCGTGAATAATATTTAAGCCTTGTGCCTGTAATTTCAATGTTAAATTATTTAAATTTGCCGTCGTTCCCAATCCTTCCATTGACCATCGACATATCGTAATCCACGAAAGAGTTTCAGTCGCGCCGCTTAACGAAAATATCAACCCTGAAAATAATATCTGCGGCATTAATAAAAGCGGAGCCACCGTCATCGCTCTGTCTGCATTTTTAAACAGCGATGAAACAAATATTCCCATTGACGCGGCAGAAAGCGATGTTAAAAACACGGTTATTAATAATTCTATGTAAGGTATTAAAAATATACTTTTCGACGGCAAACCTATCAAAAGCGCAAAAGTCGTCACGACAAGAAAAGATTGTATTGCACAAATTACGCCTAATACTAATATTTTTGATAGAATATATGCGTCAAGCCGTAATCCTGTCATATATTCTCGCCGTAATATATTTCGTTCTTTACATACTTCTTGGATTGAATTAAGCATACCTATCCAAAATCCTGAACAAGAAAGCGCAAATAATAAACTTTTTGTTATTTCATATTGTTCAAATTGTTTCCCGTTTGCAACAAATGAAATCAAAATAGCCAATAATGGCGCTTGTAATAATATTAATGCCAACCGCCGTTTATCGTTAAATAATAAGTGCATATATCTTTTGCACAATACCGAAAGTTGATTTAATCCATTCTTCCGAGCTTTTGTTTTTGATACGAGCTTATTTGAAGAAACAGATTTTTCCTTATTTTCGCCCGATTGTTTTATTGTAAATTTATCTCTCCATTCAACCGGATTTTTTGTTATCATATTATATACATTTACTATATCGTCAACACCGAAAAATTCCAGAGCCTCATTATACGAACCGTAAAAACATAGATTCCCACCATTTCCCATAAATACGATTTTGTCGCAAATATTTAAATTTAAAGTGCTATGTGTTACGAGTACAACGGTTTTTCCGCCGATAGACATATTTTTCAATGTATTCATAAGATTGCGTTCTGTACCGGGATCAAGCCCGGAGGTAGGTTCATCAAGAAAAAATAAATTTGGATTTGATAATAATTCTACAGCTATGCTTGCCCTCTTGCGCTGCCCTCCGCTAAGTTCACGAATTAATGTATTTTTATGGAGGGATAATTCTACTGTATTAATTACATCTTCTATAATATTTATTTTTTCTTCTTCGGAAGTATCGTTCGGCAAGCGTAAATTTGCAGTATATTTCAACATATCGCATACTGTCAAATTATCGTAAACAATATCCGACTGTGGAACATACCCGATAATATTTTTAAACGCCTCGAAATTTTCGTACAAGTTTACTCCGTTTACAAAGACTTGCCCATTTGTAGGAACATTATATCCGCTTATACAATTCATCACGGTTGATTTCCCCGCACCTGATCCACCTATAACAGCGACCAATTCGCACGGTTCTATTGCAATACTTACGCCGTTGCATATAACTTTTTCTTGCCCTTTATTTATAACGGTTTTTTTGATATTTTGTGCTTCTATTTTTATTCCGCGTAAAAAACAACAATATGAAATATTTCCTTTTGTAAATATAAGTTTTGAATTTGTTATGATTATAACGTCCTTTTCGTTAAGTTTTTGTTTACCCTCAACTTTTTTACCGTTTATAATTATTCCGTTTGTACTATTATTGTCATGTATAAAAAATTCAGAGCCTGACCGTATAATTTTTGCGTGGATTTTAGAAACAGTTACGTGTTCCAGTTTTATATTGCACGACGGATCGCGTCCGATTAAAACGGTATCAATTTTTGAAAGCGGGAAATTATGCCAAACATCAGTTTCTTCGCTGTGGGAAAATATAAATAAAACTCCTTCAGGTGTAGGTTCGATTCCATCATCTATTCGGATTTCGTCGCCATTTAATAAAATTCGGCTTTTTATTGCTTCGCCTTTATATATAAGTCCATTAGTGCTATCTAAATCCTCAATTATACAATTTTCACCTTGTATTATAAAACGACCGTGTTTTTTTCGGGAAACAATACGAGAATCAAGAACAATATCAATATTTTCATTATTGTTATTGTCGTCGCGCGCAAAAGTTATAATATTTTTGTTAAAAATGCTTAAATCTATCCTTTTTGGTTTACTTGACCCGTCAAAAATTGTGATAATCATCGCTCCTGACGATAAATTTGTTTCATGTTTTTTATATTTAGTCCCGCTTACCGTATCATTTAATATATCTGCCGGCATTTTCCCGCCTCATTTCACGATTATTTTGTTTTTACAATATACCATATATCGTCAACTTTTTCTAATATAACAATATATTCAAAATCTTTTGTAAAGTCCCCTGCCGTAAGTATTCCCGAAACACTACATTCTGCGTTGTCTCCGTCAATTTCATAATCGGTTATATTTAAAACTAAATGCGGTAAATCATCTGATGTTATATTTAAATTAGAAATATAGGGAATCAAGGGAATACCTATTTTGGCAAGGTTAAATACAAACGATATATTCCATTTGGGTTTAGATACAAATAATGACAATAAATCTCCCGCCACTTTTATTGTTTCTCTATAAGTCGGGTGAATACATTCTATCATTCCGTCAAATTCGTAATTATTGAAAGCATTCTCGAAGTTTTTTATTGTTGGTTCAAGAACATTTTTATTTTCTTTTTCTTCAACAATATCCGTTTTTTGAAAAAACAACAACCAACCAACGATTATCGTCGTTATTAAAATTATACAAATTGTTGAAATAATTAATATTTTCTTTTTCATAAATTATAACACCGCCTTATTTTTCAAGTAAGGCATTTACAATTCCAATAGCTGAATAACCAGAACCATATTTACTTCTAACTATTTCAATTTTTAATTTCGTTGTGTTTTTTACATCAACTTTAAATGATTTAGATATAAATCCTAAACCTATATCGGGAGATTTATAAACTTGTTTATCATCACAATATATATATATATTAAATACATCTGTACTATTTCTTGTATCAAATGGAATTACCATATCTCCTGAAAAACTCGAATAATTTCTATTTAAATAATATTCAACACTTGTTGTATTTATAGTTAAATTATCATTTTCCCAACTATAACACCGAATTTCACAATAAATAGCTTTTGAGTATACATCACCTGTTGAAGTTTTTAAATTATCTGTATATTTAAATGTACCTGAGCCTCCTTGATGAAGCGTCAACCATTCTTTTGAATAAAGTGATTCGGGCAATAATGCAGTATATTCGTCAATTTTTATTTGAAAATCTGCGGCATAGCTTGAATACATATATTGATTATCGGAAAGCAATTTTATAGCGCCCTCATAATTCTTATTTTTAGCAAGTTTATCTGCTTGTGTTATTATAGATTCAGAGTGGCTTTTTTCTGTTGCAGTAATTGCGTTTTGTAATGATGTTTCATTAGGATATAAGTCAAGTCCATCGTTTAACATACTTAATGCTTCTGTATATTTTCCCGCCGTAGATAAAGTGGTTGCCTGTGCTACGATATTATTTGCGTGAGTGGACTTTATACTTGTTAAAGCGTTATCTAACGTAGTATTGTTAGGATATAACGATAATCCGCTTCTTAATGTACTTATAGCATTATTATAATCTTCTTTGGCGGTAAATTCGTTCGCTTGAAGCACTATATAACTTGCATGGCTGTTCTGTAAATCTGTAATAGCTTTGGTTAAATCAGCATTATCGGGATTTTTTTGTTGTAATAATTTTAATATGTTAATTTCTTCCGTATAATTTTTTGTATTTTCCGCGTTTTGTTTAGATTCTGTAATTTGACGTTTTATTTCTTCTATATTAAAGTTGTTTTGTTTAGTTTTACAAACATTTATTCTTGACGATATATCTACATCATTCGGAAGTAAATCTTGCGCTTTATCCAAAAAACTTAATGCGTCATCATAATTGTTTGCGGTTTCATAATCGCCGACTTTTGCGAAAGTATTATCTTTATAACTCGTTATAGACGACGTTAATTGTTGTTGTGCGGAAGAATAATTTTTATCTTTATCGGTTACATTACGGAGTTCTTTAATTGCGTTTTCATAATCTTGATTTGTTATGTAGGTTTGTGCCGCTTGATAAGCGTTTCGAGAAACGCGCAGAGAATTAACGCTCTCTACACAACCATCTATTTCAGAATTTGAAACAACTTTAAGACCTCTTATGCTTTCAAGACTTGATAGAGCTTCATCATAAGTCTTGGTTTCGTTTACATATTCATTAACGATTTCTTTTGTTTTTTCCGATAAAAAACTGGTTGCATTATCAAGTTTTTTATCGTCATCGGCAATTTTATCATTTATTATTGCGGCGGCTTCGACGTAATTCCCTTCATCTACATATTTTTTAAGGGTATCAATGGGGTCAGTAAGTTTAGATATTGCTAAATATCCTCCTATGCCTAAAACGGCTATAACAACAAGCAAAACGGCAGTTAATATAAGCGGAGCTTTACTTTTCTTTTTCTTGCCAAAAGTTCCGACATTATTTTCCGGTTTTTTCGTTTCATAATTTTCAGCCGGTTTCGCTCTGCGTTTTTTTATTGTTCCGTCTGTATTATCAGGTACATATTCGCCCCTACCAGCGGCTTCCAAAGCGGCTTTTAATTCGGAAGCTGATTGAAATCTATCTTCCGGGTCATACGAACAGGCTTTTAAAATAATATGTGCCATTTGTTCGTTCGCATTTATTGGTGCTAATAATGGTTCTCCGTTAAAACGCCTATCCAATGCTTCTTTACGTTCATTGTGATTCAACATTTGTTTATTGGGATCGCAAAAAGGAAGCCGGTTATTATTTGTGAGCCTATATAAAACAATACCTAATGAACAAATATCCGCAGTAACACCGTATTTAGTTCTATTTTTAACTTCGGGAGCCATATAAATCGGCGTTCCGGCTTCGGAATATGAACCTTTACTTTTTTCTATTTCACGAGCCGTGCCGAAGTCTCCAAGTTTAAATTCGCCGGACTTTGATATAAAAATATTATCCGGTTTAATATCTCTGTGAATAATCGGCGGATTTTGTTTCGCGCATAATTCTAACGCTGAACATATATCCATTCCGAATTTTATAATTTCCTGTTCTGTAAAATATCCGGCAGTTAATTTTTCGGTTATATAGTCCTCAAAACTCGTAAGCAATTCCATACGAATATGTATTTCCCAACCGACTTCTTCCTTTTTTTCGATAACTTTGTAATCATAAACATTAACGATATTAGACGCGCTACTTAAAGAAATCATAGTTTTAATTTCGTTTACATAGCCATTTACAATATCTTGGAGATATGTTCTCGATTCACTTATACTCATACCTTCGGCGCGAAGCGATTTTAATTCTCCCTGCGATTTAGGAATCGTTATAATTTTAATAGCCGAAAACATTTCAACATCATGTTCTTTTTTTACAGCTTTGTAAACCTTGCCATAAGACCCTTCGCCGATAAGTTCTACGATTTCCCATTCTTCCCAAACAGATTTAAAAATTTGTTCCATTTTTCTTACACCTCTTAATTTTTATATAAATTTTTAAAGTTTATTTTTCAAGCATTGGATTACCTATTCCGTAACATGTCCACTCGTCACCGATAAGAGATACTTTTAATTGTGTTACACCAGTTAAATTTATTTCTATTTTTTGCGGAACCATATCATATTTTAATGGAATTTCTTGTTGTAACGCGCCATTACAATAAATA
>Ga0209628_10002012_pt1 | contig 13564 bp, 21 predicted proteins | sample TergutCu122P4_FD_187285 | JGI IMG/M metagenome (GOLD analysis project Ga0209628, IMG submission 187285) | Cubitermes ugandensis P4 segment gut microbial communities from Kakamega Forest, Kenya - Cu122 P4 (SPAdes) (version 2) | ecosystem: Host-associated > Arthropoda: Insects > Digestive system...
CAACTATCGCAAACAGATTGCTGAAAACGATGCAGTTCCTGCTTATGCGGTGTTTACAGATGCGGAATTGGCGCAGATAGCCAAATTGGAAGAGATTAACACAAAGAGTTTGTTAACTATTAATGGCATAGGGGATAAACGGGTAGAAAAATATGGGAAAATATTATGTGAAATGATTGGTAGAGATAGCAAATAGAGAAAAACGGTAAAAGCCGAAGGGTTCGAACCGCGTGCTGCGCGGCGGCAGCTGGAACAACAACGCTCAGAACTGCCGCTCGGCCTATCGCAACAACAACACGCCCGACAACCGCAACAACAACAACGGTTTTCGTTTGGCCTCATCCCTTTAGCTTAAAACATAGATGGATGTCTGAGTAGTAAACCGGCTTTTATCGCGATTTCCCTTTTAAAAGGGAAACAAAAACGAGCAGTCTTGTACTGCCAGAAAATCGGTGTTAGTAAATCAAGCAGGATAGCCATTTGAACACTCCGGTTTTCTTTTACAAATCTGTTATTGTAACGATTAGATATGAAACGAGCGGGTAACCTTATGGAAAAGATATGTTCAATAGACAATCTTTATCTTGCTTTTTATAAGGCGAGTAAAGGAAAACGATTCGATTCTGCCGTTGTTGACTTCCGAAATAACCTTCATCCCAATATTGCCCTCCTGCAAAAGCAACTCTCTAATGGAAAAATATCAATCGGGAATTACCACTATTTTACTATTTTCGATCCCAAAATACGTCAAATTTGTGCTGCTGAATTCACAGAACGAATAGTTCATCATGCTATTATGAATGTGTGTCATGATTTCTTTGAAAGGCAATTGATATATGACACGTATGCTACCCGTCCTAAAAAGGGTACATACGCTGCTTTGGAAAGAGCAAAAAGTGCAATGAAAAAAAATCAATATGTTGTAAAATTGGATTTCAAAAAATACTTCGATTCTATTTCACATGATGTTCTTACAATCAAGTTGCAGAAGATTTTTAAAGACAGGCAATTGCTCAATCTTTTTAAACAAATCATTGATAGTTATCATGTTGAAACTGGTCGGGGGATACCCATTGGAAACCTGACAAGTCAATATTTTGCGAACTACTATCTATCCGAATTTGATCATTATGCAAAAGAAACATTGAAAATCGACACTTACATCCGATATATGGATGACATTTTGATTTTCGGGAATGAGAAAGATACATTACATCTTCATGTTTCGAACTTAAATGAGAAAGCAAAGACAGAATTGTTGTTATCCTTTAAACCTCCTGTTTTCGCTTTATGTAAAAAAGGAATCTCCTTTCTTGGTTACAAACTGTTTCCCAATAAAACATTATTAAATCGGATGAGTAAAAAACGCTTCTTAAAGAGCATGCGTTCAAGTAGCAATCTATTGAAACAAAATCATTTTGATGAGAAAAAAATCCAAATGAAGCTGTTTGGTTTTCTCACATTTGCTAAATATGCCTATAGCAAGAGAATACGAAGGAAAGTATCAACATTTTATGCAGAAGAAGAGAATTGACGGAGAGCGGAATGAGAGTCAAGCGGAGCGGACGACTAAGCCCATAATGGTTCATTTTGCCAATTGACTGGAAATCCCATTGCACTGATGTCAATGGTAGGAAATGCTGCCAGCAACGTTTTTAGTTTTAGTGTGAACGTATTGTTTGGGGAAACGGTAAAAAGCATGTATTTGATTATACAAATGCGGTAATAAATGCGTTTCATGTCGGTAGTTGAACTATCAATCCAAGGAAACGCATGTTGTAAAGGGTCTGTGGCTACAAGAGAAACCTCTTTGTTCCACACTCGTATATGATGCCCGCACAAATTCCTTAGATTTGATAGTATCAATATCCACGAAGTGAAGGCAGGCAGGGATAATTCAAAAGAGGAAGATATCTTTTTCTTCAAGCTTTTGCTTTTCAAATTGTTGAAAATATTGTACAGCACTCCCAATGGAATAATCTCTGCAATCATCCATGCTGGAGGAAAAGGATTGCTATATTTGTTTTTAAAGTGAGAGACAAACACTTCGTTCGTTTTGCATATCTCTGATTGGATAATATCTGTTGTTTTTGAAAAGATTCCAAAATTATTGAAATAATTTGGATTAGTCATCCAGAAAACATCTCCTAATCCTGAGCTAATCCAATTGTTCATAGCACTACGAATTGCTACCTCGATCTTTTCTATTTCGTTGAAAAGTAAAATCCTCAATTTTCGGTCGAATCGATACATATCGAGTGCCATTTCAAAGGTAGCACCCTCCTTATAGATGTGATCTGTTTTGGGTACTTTCAATAGAGGATATAGGTATGCGCTCATTCTGAAATAGCCGATATTGGTAAGATACCCTATTGTCTTTTGCTCATCTTTAATGGTTAATCCTCTTTGCTTTAACAGAGGAACTAAATCTTTAGGTAGGGTGCAAGTCTTTTCGTAGTTGGTTTTCATAGCTGTTAGAAATAAAACGACCCGCCGATTTGAGCATTGACAAGAGGCTTGGCGGGTACTGGTGTTGCAAAGATATAACTTTTTTAACAACCCACAATTCTTTTTGAATAAAAATGATTCAACAGAATTATTACAATTCTGAAAATCAATTCTTTAATTTTAGTTTCTGGAATAGCAGAGCAGATGGGTATTACCTATGACAGCCTACGTCATCACCTGGAACGAATGAAAAGTCAAAAACATATCAAACGTGAAGGTTCTGATAAAGGGGAAAATGGATAATTTATGAACATACCTCTTCTTGCCAAAGACTATAAGAAGTATTGTACGATATGCACGGCAATGTTTGTGAATGGTTTAGCGATTGGGATGGCGCGGCGGCGATGTATGAAACAATATAGCGTTATAAACTGAAACGAATTAAAGGAGAGAGACAATGAAAAATGTTATACGCAATGAACAATCCGCTCCCTCCACACTTACCCCACGCCAAGTAGACGCAAACAATATTTATCATACCTTTGCGCCCAAAAAAGTAGCAAAGTGACAATAACAGAAGACAATAACAATATCTATATTGAAGATTACACCATTCCAAAAGGAATGGAAAAAGAGGATTTGAAAGCTCGCGAAAATATAATTTGGTTGATGTACAGCCGCTGGGCTATTGATAATCCAGAAAAGAAATGTTATAATCATAACTTGCAAAGCGATATCTTTGTGGTATTCAAAAGTATTACTGAAACTACGGAAAAAGCAGCGCGAAATTTTAAATCAACAATGGCGTTTCATGCACTCGATTCTGCTTTAAAATTTGCTCAAATAACAAGGGAAGACAAACCACACTCTAAGCGACAAGCCGAATTCGATAAAATTCTTGTTATGGAAATGTCTACAAATCTGTTTGAGCCGTACTTTCACAAAATAAAAGTAACGGTAGGCGTAAAACGTAATCATAAAAAACACTTATACTGTATCACTGCGATAGAACACACAAACAAACAAAAATAAAAAACAACAAGGATTTACATCCGGCATAACACCGCTCTAACACCTTATTGTTTTTCTAACTTCTATTGAAATCGTGCTGCAAAAATACAATCTTTTTTCAATCTGCAAAACTTTTTCATCAAAAAATGGTGCTTTGACATTACAGGAGAGCGGAGACGAAACATCAGATCATTGAAAAGAATTTGGAAAATAGTATTAAAAATAATACCTTTGTGACATCAAAAATGATGAAAGTAAAAGTAATTATAGAACGCGGAGCCGATGGCACTTACGATGCAAACATGGAATTTATTCAAAGCGTACCATTTGGGTTGTTGGGACAAGGAAAAACTGTATCGGAGGCGATAAAAGATTTTTATAATTCATACAGCGAAATGAAGGCTATGTATAAAGCTGAGAACAAAGAGTGCCCTGCGTTGGAATTTGAATATAAGTACGACATGCCATCGTTCTTGCAATATTATGCTTATGCCTTTTCACTAGCCGGTCTGGAACGCATAACTGGGGTGAATCAACATCAATTAAGCCACTATATTAATGGTGTGAAAAAGCCGAGAGAGAAAACTGTCCGAAAAATTGAGGATAGCATTCATTGTTTTGGAAATGAAATATCATCCGTTTGTTTTGTATAATCAAACTATTTCGGTTTCCGGATGGCTTCCTCCCTTTATTGCATTGTGAACAGAGTGAAAAATCTACTCTGATACTCGTTTATGCTTGATACAAAAGAGAAAAGCATATCAATATTGGATGTTTTAATAGAAGTTAGTACCTTTGTTTGATAATTTCATAACCATGGACAAAGTCACCTTGCTTCAACGTTTATCAGACATCGAATGGGATGATTTTGAGGTAAAAGATGAGGAGTTTAACCAGAAACTTCAATTAGTAAAAGCGGGGAAACTAACCAGCAATACCAAGATATACATTCCGTATTCAAGAACAGGAAAATCTTTGGGAATATTACTTTGTGCTGTTCCAACGTTTGAGGCTATATGCCGATAATCCTTTATATATTGGCGAGATGGGAATAGGATACGAAGATAATAAACAGTTGGACGCGCTTCGTGAAGGTTTGATCAATCTTATTATCCATTGTGATTATTTTAGTCCGATGAAGCCACGTATCCGTGTTTTTACCAACCGCATTGAATTTGAAAACCCGGGGGCATTGCCTCGGCCCATAGAGGAATTGATGAAAGAAGACGTGTCCGTACCTCGTAATCCGGTATTGGCTAAATTATTCCGTATTGCTAAGCTTTGTGAAAATGCCGGTTACGGTTTTGATAAAATGCTCACATGGAAAAAAGAGACGCAAAAAGAGGTGTTCTTTGAAAGCTCGTTAGACAAAACTAAAGTTACATTTATGCTGAAGGAAAGAAATTTAAGCTTGCCTGAAAGTGAAACAACAAGAAAACAACCAGAAAACAGCAAGAAAACAGCAAGATAACAACAAGAAAACAACCAGAAAACAACCAGAAAACAACCAGAAAACAACCAGAAATAATGAGTAAGATACTATCCATTATCCATATGAATCCTTCTATTTCCCGTTCTGAAATGGTACGGCAATTAGGGATATCGGAGGGTAGCCTACGTCATCACCTGGAACGAATGAAAAGCGAGAATCTGATCAAACGTGAAGGTTCTGATAAGGGTGGAAAATGGATAATCATCGAAAAAATGTCACATAATTCTACATAATTAGATATCAAAACAATTATGAAAAAGCTATTATTTGCAATTACTCTATTCGTGAACATACCCCTTCTTGCCCAAGACTATAAGAAGTTAGGCGATGCCAAAGCCGCCGAAGGCGACTTTACAGGTGCGGCGGCAATGTATGAAATGGGGATGGAGAAAGATGAAGAGTGCGCACTCAAATATTTCAAATTGATTTACGACAAAAAGATCGTGGCAGAATTTTCGGATCAACTTTATCAGTTGATCCTTCCCCTTGCCCTCAAATGGAGTGCAGAAGCACAATTCTATTTGGGGTATATGTATTATGAGGGGTACGGCGTTCCCAAAAACATGGACGAAGCGCTTTTTTGGCTCCAAAAGAGTGCAGAGCAGGGTTTTCAGCAAGCCATAGATTTACAATCGAAAACCAATCCAAATTCATCCGCAAACACAAATCCTGTTATCGTTGCACAGAAGAATCCAACTCGAACCCTTCAAGGTGTAAAACTTTTGCACATCAAAGGCGGCACTTTTAACATGGGTAGCCTCACGTCGGAACCAGAGCGTTTACAAGATGAATCCCAACACAAGGTCACTTTAAGCGATTTCTATATTTCTGAATATGCTATTACCAACGAGCAATATTGCCGTTTCTTGAATGCAACAGGAGTACCTTCTAACGGTAAGGCAAACGTTGAAGGATATGGCAGCCAAACATTGATTTCTTCAGGCAAATGGGGAGTTCAATATTCCGGCGGCCAATGGCAACCTCAAACAGGATATGCCAACCACCCTGTAATTTATGTGAGCTGGTATGGCGCTAAAGCTTTTTGTGACTGGGCGGGTGGACGTTTACCAACGGAAGCTGAATGGGAATACGCCTGCCGCGCCGGTACCACTACCCCCTTTAATACCGGCAATAACCTCACCACTTCAGAGGCGAACTATAACGGCAATTATCCCTACAATGGAAACGCTGTAGGAGTCTATTTAGGTCACACCCAACCTGTTGGTAGTTATGCATCCAATGCTTGGGGATTGTACGACATGCACGGCAATGTGTGGGAATGGTGTAGTGACTGGTATGGAAGTTTTGGTACGGCTGCTGTTACCAATCCACAAGGAGCTAATACAGGTTCGTACCGTGTGCTGCGTGGTGGCAGCTGGTACGGCAGCGCTCAGTACTGCCGCTCGGCTGGCCGCAACATCGACACACCCGACAACAGCGATTACTATTTCGGTTTTCGGATGGCTTCATCCCTTTAGTTTATAGCTCAGATATCAAATCTATGTTTTAAGCAAAAAGAAAAAGAGCATTACCGGAGAGCGGAGTGAGAGATTAATTTGTTACCTTTGTATTTTAAGAAAAAACAACATGGACAATCAGTCATTAGATATTGATAAAATTGTTAACCACTGGAAAGAATCATCGGACGACGATTTCAAAACTATGTTTATCCTGTTTAACTCAAAGTCATATCATTGGGCGTTGTTTATGGGGCATATTGCTATTGAAAAGCTTTTAAAAGCTTTTTTTGTAAAAAAAAGCAGATGTCACGCACCTTTTACACACAATCTCTACCGTTTGGCAGAACTTGGCGGATTGGAAATCAGTGATGAGTATGCGGAATGGCTTTTCAATATTACAACCTTCAATCTGAACGCCCGATACGACGACTTTAAGAAAGAGTTTTACACCTTATGTACCGTTGATTTCACAAAAGAATGGATTACAAAAATTGAAACACTTCAACAATGGATAAAACAGATGCTATAAATATTGCAAATAGATATGCCGAATTAGTAAAAGATACGTTTGATTTAAAAAAAATCATTCTCTTTGGTTCGTATGCAAAAGGCAATCATGAAAATGATAGCGACATTGATGTTGCCATCGTATTTCCAAGCTATGGTAACCGTTTGGTCAGACAAGTTGAATTGATGAAACTTACAAGGCAAATCGACACCCGTATTGAACCACACCCTTTTCGGGAAGATGAGTTTGACATTTCCAATCCGTTTGTTTATGAAATAGTGAATTACGGCATAGAAATCGGAAATTTGCTCAAATAACAAGGGGTACACTACGGTTTTGATAAAATGCTCACATGGAAAAAAGAGACGCAAAAAGAGGTGTTGTTTGAAAGCTCGTTAGACAAAACTATAGATTACTTAGTAAAGAAAGGACTGATAATAAAGGAGAATGATTAATATGGATTACTTGAAGTATAAAGGTTATAAAGGAAGTGTAGAATATAGTGAGACTGATAAATGTTTATTCGGAAAAGTGCTTGGTTTATCAGATACACTTATTCTCTACGAAGGATGTACTCTTGCCGAATTGAAGGTGGATTTTGAAGATAGTGTTGATAATTATATAAATAGTTGCATAGAAGATGGCATTCGTCCTGAAATGCCACATACATCTCTTTCTGTAACATATACTGCAATTCCTGTTGCAATTGGATGATAGAGAATGAATACAAGAAAGGTAATCACGCTTGTTAAGAAAAAACAACATGGACAATCAGTCAAAGGGGTACACTACACTTGGAACGAATGAAATCTCTGTATTAACAGAAAGTGCTAATCCTATACGTTATTGGAGCGATCTAAAAATAAAGTTACAAAAAGAAGGGAGCCAGTTGTACGAAAATATCGTACAACTGAGACTGCATGCTGCAGATGGCAAAAAATATCTCACTGATGTTGCTGATGCAGAACAGTTTTTTTGGATTATACAGTCAATACCATCACCTAAAGCAGAGCCATTTAAACTGTGGTTGGTGCAGTTAGGCAGGGAGAGAAAAATCATTCAATGGCTTCTTTGAAACCTCTTTAGCAAGACAAACGTGATATTTATTTGGAAATAGTATTAAAATTAATACCTTTGTGGCATCAAAAATTTGGTATGAAATACGCTGAGGTCGAAAGAAAGTTGAAGAAGGAATGACAGAATGAAAGCAAAAGTAATTATAGAACGCGGAGCCGATGGCACTTACGATGCAAACATGGAATTTATTCAAAGCGTCCCATTTGGGTTGTTGGGACAAGGAAAAACTGTATCAGAGGCGATAAAAGATTTTTATAATTCATACAACGAAATGAAGGCTATGTATAAAGCTGAAAACAAAGAGTGCCCTGCCTTGGAATTTGAGTTTAAATATGACATGCCATCGTTCTTACAATATTATGCTTATGCTTTTACGTTAGCTGGTCTGGAACGCATAACCGGTGTGAATCAACACCAACTAAGCCACTATATGAATGGTGTGAAAAAGCCGAGAGAAAAAACTGTCCGAAAAATTGAAGATAGCATTCATTGTTTTGGCAATGAAATATCATCCGTTTGTTTTGTATAACGATTACAGCTGTTTTCGGATGGCTTTTCAATATTACAACCTTCAATCTGAACGCCTGATACGAAAACTTTAAGAAAGAGTTTTACACCTTGTGTACCGTTGATTTCACAAAAGAATGGATTACAAAAATTGAAATACTTCAACAATGGATAAACAGATGCTATAAATATTGTAAACAGATATGCCGAATTAGTAAAAGATACGTTTGATTTAAAAAAAATCATCATCTCTGTAAACAGTCAACACATCAAGAATAATAAGAATGTCGGTGAGCGCATTCCATGCAAATACTTTCCCATGGGTCTTTTCAAGAATATAAAAGATATCGGTTGCCATAGACGCGGTGATATATCCGCGTACACGACCATTGGCTATCTCCTCAATTACCGCTTGAGCCTCTTTCCAGTTCGATGCCCTCTTTAAAAGAAAATCAAGCACAACATTGGTGTCTAATAATATCTGTTTCATTGATACTTTTCTTGAAGACATTGGTATCTAATTTGTTCTATTTCTTCATCTGTCCAATGGCTTGCGGGAATTGCATTTTGGCTTTGTAAAAGACGCTCCATTGCTTGCCTGCGCTGTTTTAATTCCGTATCGGTATCGTCAGACGAGATAATAATTAATTTAACTTTCTTGTTGTACAAATAGGGAAGCTGAGGAAGTTTGATAACTCCTGATTTGGATATTAATGTATCAATTTGATAAGTCTGCATGAAAATTTGTATTTACCGAATGCAAAAATAGCGCTTTTGGCTGAATAAAAAAATATTTTGGGTTTGACGACATAAAAACGCGAAAGTGTGTACTTTTCTATTGGATCATATTCACCTTGCTTCAACGTTTATCAGACATCGAATGGGATGATAAGGTAATCACACTTATTAATGCAAAATGGCTCGACGACTACTGTTGTACGTATACGCAAATATGCGTATCTTTGTGCCGATTATGAATAAATAATGAAACGTCTATATTTAGAACAACAGTTGAGAACTTTGGGCTGCAGTTTTCATCGTAGTGGAGGTAATCACGATATTTGGAATTACGAAAATGGGCGAAAATTTCCTTTTCCGCGTCATTCAGATATTAACGAAAGATTAGCAAAGTCGATGATAATTAAAGCCAAACAAAATAGGGATTAATATGAAAACATTAAAAGTATCCATTACAATTACAAAAAACGGAACAGAAGGGTATATCTGTACCTGCAATTATCCATTTGAACACTTCGATTTGGGTGGAAGTGGTTCTACCGTGGAAGATGCCAAAAAAGATTGTTTCACATTTTATGATGAAATGAAGATGGAGTATCCTGAAAAGGTTTTTCCGGAACTGGAAGTTTCTTGGGAATATGATTTACAAAGTTTTTTCAATCACTTTGATTTCTTGAATGTAACAAAAATGGCAAAATATTCGCAAATGAGCCCTTCAAACTTCCGTCACTATGTTGTCGGATCAAAAAAAATGTCGCAAAAACAATTTTCAAAAGTGAAATCTGCATTTAATAAAATGGCCGACGAACTGAAAGCATGTTCGCTTACTATGTAATGCATCACTTCAATCAAAAGAATCACAGTTCAGACAGAGGAGTAGATAAAATAAATATTAATCCACGATAAAATATTTGTTTTCAATAGAAAATATCCTTATCTTTGCAATTCATGAATTATGAATTATTAGAAAAAAGTGATATGAAAAGACATAATGGTATGCGTCCGCAAGATGTTGTCATTTTACTGAAAATGATCACATCGTATGGCATTGATTTTACTTTCGCCCAAATAGCCAATCAATTGCAAATAAGTGAATCAGAGGTTTCGTATGCTATGGAGCGTAACAGGCTTGCAGGCCTTGTAAGTACAGACAAAACAAGGGTAAATAAACTTGCTTTGCGTGAGTTCTTAATCTATGGCATTAAGTATGCTTTTCCACCTCTGGTAGGACATTCCGACCGTGGTATTGCTACAGCACATTCAGCACAACCTGTTAATCTGTATATTACTGAAGGTGTAGAAAATTATGTATGGAAATACTACAAAGGTACTAAGCGTGGTAATACCATCGTACCACTTTATGAAAAAATACCAAAAATTGTTGAGAAACAACCGGAATTGTATGAATTTCTGACAATCATTGATACATTTAGAATCGGCAAAAAACGTGAAGTAGAAATTGCAATTAACGAATTGGATAAAAGATTAACCAAATATGGCAGCGAGTAATCTTGCAATGGTTGAGCGGATTGCTCGCGCTTTGGGCGATTTGAAAGAAAAAATGATTTTTGTTGGAGGGTCGGTCGCCGAATTATATGCCGATTTTCCCGGAGTATCTGAAATACGCCCTACGTTCGATGTTGATTGCGTAGTTGATTTGCAAATATGCACTTATGTTGATTACATTAAATTGGAAGAAAAACTACACTCCATTGGATTTCAAAATTATACCCAAGATAATGCTCCAATCTGCAGAAAAATTTATCAGGGAATTCTTGTTGATTTTATGCCTGCTTATCCGGATATTCTGGGGTTTACAAATCGTTGGTTTGCAGATGGAGCAGTGAATAAGATAGTGAAACTGTTACAACATGGTACCACCATTTATGTTCTTCCCGTTGAATATTTTCTTGCCACAAAATTTGAAGCATTAATGAGTCGTGGAGGAGCTGATATTCGCGGTAGCCACGATTGGGAGGACATTGTATTTATTATGAATAATTGTGCTGAATTAACGAATGTAATTTTACAATGCGCTAATTATAAATTGGTTGAATACTTACAAGAACAGTGTTGCAAGTTGTTGAAAAATAGTAATATTCGTGAAGCGATTTATTGTGCATTGCCTTACCATTCTGAGGAAGAAAATATTAACGAAATACTTCAAGTTATCACTAAAATCTCTACTTCAACGCTTATCAGACATCGAATGGGATGATTTTGAAGATAGATTGTGTTTGGGGCCTCACAGCATGGCTTTAGTCTCACGTCGGAACCAGAGCGTTTCAAAGATGATCTGAAATTGAACGATTATCAGATGGTGGATTAGTTTTATACGATCCACAAGATGGAGTAATAATCGACTTGCCAGAGCTCATGAAAGACATAAGCATACAAAGAGGGATCGATGTGCTAAAAGTTGACCATCTTTTAATTAATACAAAAATTATAGACGGGATTGTTCAATCATCATAGTATCCAACAAAACCCATAGGCATTCTTGAGATCCCCATTATTTTTAAAACATCTTCATGGGGCAAAAATTCTGCTTTATCATGTTCAATAATGAAAAGATTTGTTTTCATGGTGCAAATATAATAATAAATATTAATATGCTAAATTAGTGCCCCAAGATAGGCGGAAATTTGAATCGAGTTTGCATATCTCCTTAATAAGATTTACTTTTGTACATTGTTATACCTCAATCATGAATACCACTCTCACCCCACTCTCGGCAGGCGCAATTGATGATCTCTTTTCCAAAGAGATACGAATCGGTAGGGCGCCTGATAACGACTGTTGTCTGCAACAGCAGGACGAAAAGCATTTAGTCTCCCGCCACCATGCCGTTATTCACATCAAAGGGAACAAAGTGTCGATTGAAGATTTGGGGTCTGCCAATGGAACTTTTGTCAACGGCATCCGGATTGAACAGGCCCAGCTCTATCCAAAGGACTCCGTTCGTATTGCCAACAAGTATCCACTTAATATGAAGAACATTTTTGGATACATTCCGGGGTTTAATACAGATGAGTGTGATGACTATTCCAAAGAGTTTGAGGCGCTGAAAACAATTTGGGATCAATACGAAATGCGGAAGGCAGAAATCTTGAAAAAAAGTCAGAATAAACTGCAGTGGGGAAAAACGTGTTTGGTCTCTCTGCCCGTGTTCGGATTTATTTTGATAGCACGTATCTATAACTGGAACGAGTGGTACTTTCCTTTCTATATTGGATTGAACACTTTACTCACCTCGGCAGCATTTTTTCTTCTCAAAGACCCTAAAAAAGATGGATTGATGAAACAATTGGAGATTGAGTTTAGAAAAAAATATAAATGCCCCCGGTGTGGCTACCAGTTGCGTGAAAACTGGGACCTTCACCACGACCAGCAGAGTTGCCCATCGTGCAAGGCTATTTGGATGAAACCTTTAGAAACTGAATTTTAATATTATGGACACCGAAGATTTTGGAAAGCTTCATGCAAGCAATAAAACGAATGGACATATTGCTACCTTTACCCTCAAAGAGGGTTTGAACACAGTTGGACGCGCCGTACAGGAGCATAAAAGCTCAATCGAAGTTTTTGGGGACGAATATATGGGACGACTGCACTTTACTATTGAAGTACGAAAAGATAGTTTTGGACGCGTTCATTATATCCTTTTTGACAATAACTCCACAAATGGCACACTTATCAAATGTAAAGCCACTAAAGTATTAAAAAAATTAGAGCCCGAAGACCGCATTAAAGTAGACAAAGGCGACCAGATTAAAGCCGGTAATACTTACTTTGAAATAGAGCTTCCCAAGAGTGCAAAGGAGTTAAAAAAAGATGGAGATACGTTAACAATTTAATTAAAATACCATAACCATGAAACATTTCATCTATTTATGCTCGCTCTTTACGCTCTCTTTTGCAGCGCTCCAGTGTTCCTCTCCACCTCCGACTGTGTTGGAAGAGATCTATCAAAATATGGTTTCCGTGAAAGGGGGAACCTTTATGATGGGAAGCAATGACTATACGGCGTACAAATGGGAAAAGCCGGCACACCGCGTAACAGTCGGCGACTTTCAAATCAGCAAATATCTGGTTACTCAAAAACAGTGGGAAGAGGTGATGGGGGATAACCCATCTTTTTTCAAATACAAAGACCTTCCGATAGAAAGTGTGACATGGCATGATGTACAACAGTTTATCCAAAAGCTCAACGAGCTTACCGGAAAAAACTACCGTTTACCCACTGAAGCCGAATGGGAGTTTGCCGCTCGTGGAGGCCAAAACAGCATGAAGTTCAACTTTGCAGGAAGTAACACGATTGGA
>Ga0209628_10002013_pt1 | contig 13563 bp, 7 predicted proteins | sample TergutCu122P4_FD_187285 | JGI IMG/M metagenome (GOLD analysis project Ga0209628, IMG submission 187285) | Cubitermes ugandensis P4 segment gut microbial communities from Kakamega Forest, Kenya - Cu122 P4 (SPAdes) (version 2) | ecosystem: Host-associated > Arthropoda: Insects > Digestive system >...
GCGACCGAGCGGCTGAAAGAGGGCGCGCTGGTCACCGTCAGTTGCGCCGAGGGCGACACCGGCCGCATCTACGACGGCCTGCTCGAAACCGAAGTGACCGAAGTGCAGCGCGGCGCCATGCCGCCCATCGCCACAAAAATCATGATGAATGTGGGCAACCCGCAACTGGCGTTCGACTTCGCGCAACTGCCCAATGAAGGCGTGGGCCTGGCGCGGCTGGAATTCATCATCAACAACAACATCGGCGTGCACCCCAAGGCCATTCTGGATTACCCGCACGTCGATGCCGACCTGAAAAAAGCCGTGGAAAGCGTGGCGCGCGGCCACGCCAGCCCGCGCGCGTTTTACGTGGACAAGGTGGCCGAAGGCGTGGCCACCATCGCCGCCGCGTTCTGGCCCAAGCCCGTGATCGTGCGCCTGTCGGACTTCAAGAGCAACGAATACCGCAAACTCATCGGCGGCAGCCGCTACGAGCCGGAAGAAGAAAACCCCATGCTCGGCTTTCGCGGCGCGGCGCGCTACATTAGCGCCGACTTTGCCGAAGCCTTTGCCATGGAGTGCGAAGCCGTCAAGCGCGTGCGCGATGACATGGGCCTGACCAACGTGCAGGTGATGGTGCCCTTCGTGCGCACGCTGGCGCAGGCCGAGCGCGTGACGGCGCTGCTGGCCGGGCATGGCTTGAAGCGCGGCGAGAACGACCTCAAGGTCATCATGATGTGCGAGATCCCCAGCAACGCGCTGCTGGCCGACGAGTTCCTGCGTTACTTCGACGGCTTTTCCATCGGCTCCAACGACCTGACGCAGCTCACGCTGGGGCTGGACCGCGACTCCGGCATGGAACTGCTGGCCGCCGACTTCGACGAGCGCGACCCGGCCGTCAAGGTATTGCTGACGCGCGCCATTGCCGCTTGCAAGGCGCAAGGCAAATACATCGGCATCTGCGGCCAGGGCCCCAGCGACCACCCGGACTTCGCTCGCTGGCTGGCTGACCAGGGCATCGTCTCCATCTCGCTCAACCCGGACAGCGTGATCCAGACTTGGAAGATGCTGGCGGGGTAATTCCATTTCCATTTCAAGACAACAAAAATATCCGCCGTCATTCCGCGCGAAGTCGCGGAATCCATGCGGTGTCGATAAGGATGCGCCGCATGGATTCTGCGACTGCGCTTCGCTTCGCGCAGAATGACGACTTTCTTGTCGTTTTGAATGCAAATTGGAATAAGGGGTTTTTCTTTTTCCTCTCCCGCGTGCGGGCGGGAGAGTGGGAAAGATGGATTCCCGCCTTCGTGGGAATGACGAAGGGATATAGGGGCGTTGCATGCAACGCCCCTACAACGACCTCCCCTGCAAACTTCTTGTAGGGGAAGGAACCACGCTCAGAAGTTGTTGTCGATAAAACTGCGCAGCTTGTCCGAGCGGCTGGGGTGCTTGAGCTTGCGCAGGGCCTTGGCTTCGATCTGGCGGATGCGCTCGCGCGTCACGTCAAACTGCTTGCCGACTTCTTCCAGCGTGTGGTCGGTGCTCATCTCGATGCCGAAGCGCATGCGCAGCACCTTGGCTTCGCGCGGGGTGAGGCCGTCGAGGATGTCCTTGACCACGTCGCGCAGGCCGGCTTGCACGGCGGCGTCGGCGGGGGCGGTGTTGGAGTTGTCTTCGATGAAATCGCCCAGATGCGAATCGTCGTCGTCGCCGATGGGCGTTTCCATGGAGATCGGCTCCTTGGCGATCTTCATGATCTTGCGGATCTTGTCTTCCGGGATTTCCATCTTCTGCGCCAGCAGCGAGGCATCCGGCTCGAAGCCGAACTCTTGCAGGTGCTGGCGCGAGAGGCGGTTCATCTTGTTGATGGTCTCGATCATGTGCACCGGAATGCGGATGGTGCGCGCCTGGTCGGCAATCGAGCGCGTGATGGCCTGGCGGATCCACCACGTGGCGTAGGTGGAGAACTTGAAGCCACGGCGGAACTCGAATTTGTCCACCGCCTTCATCAGGCCGATGTTGCCTTCCTGAATCAGGTCCAGGAATTGCAGGCCGCGGTTGGTGTATTTCTTGGCAATCGAGATGACCAGGCGCAGGTTGGCCTCAATCATTTCGCGCTTGGCGTGGCGCGAGGCGGCCTCGCCCTCGTTCATGCGCTTGTTGATGGCCTTGAGTTCGTCCAGCGGCACCACCACGCGCGCTTGCAGGTCGATCAGCTTTTGCTGCAAGTGCTGAATGGGCGGAATGTTGCGCCCCAGCACGGCGCTCCAGGGGCGGTCGGCCTTGGCCTGCTGCGTGACCCAGGTGAGGTTGAGCAGGTGCGAGGGCACCTTGTTGCCGGCGGCGTCGCGCCCGGAAAAATCGCGGATGAAGTCGTCGGCCGGAAAGCCGCATTTGTCGACGATGATGCGGCGCAGCTCGCGCTCGTGGCGGCGCACTTCTTCCACCTGGCCGCGCAGCATGTCGCAGAGTTTTTCGATGGTCTTGGCGGTAAAGCGGATCGTCATCAGATCAGCGGTGAGGGCGTGTTGCGCCTTCGCGTAGGCGGGCGAACCCCAGCCCTCCTTGTCGTAGGCCTTGTGCACCTTCTCGAACAACTGGGTGATGCGATCGAACCGCTCCAGCGCCTGGGTCTTGAGCGCTTCCAGCAGGCGCGTCATGGACTTGGAGCTGCCGCCTTTGCCGTCTTCCTCATCGTCCTCGTACTCGTCGAAGTCTTCTTCGGCCACGTAGTCGTCGTTCTGGTTGGCGTCGGTAAAACCATCCACCACGGTGTTGATGATGACCTTGCCTTCGCGGATTTCCTGCCCCATCTTGAGAATTTCGGCGATGGTGGCAGGGCTGACGCTGATGGCCTGCATCATGTCCATCAGGCCGCCTTCGATGCGCTTGGCAATTTCAATTTCGCCCTCGCGCGTGAGCAGCTCCACCGTGCCCATTTCGCGCATGTACATGCGCACGGGATCGGTGGTGCGGCCAAATTCGCTATCGACGGTGGACAGGGCGGCTTCGGCCTCTTCCTCGGCCTCTTCCTCGGTCGCGGTGCCGGTGCCCTGGTTGGTCAGCAGCAGGGTTTCGGCGTCGGGCGTTTGCTCGTACACCGACACGCCAAGATCGCCCAGCATGGCGACCACGACTTCCAGCGTTTCGGGGTCGACCAGCTTGTCAGGCAGGTGGTCGTTGATCTCGCTTTGCGTCAGGTAGCCGCGCGTTTTGCCCATCTTGAGCAGCGCCTTCAGGTTGGCGCGGCGCGTGTTCAGCTCTTCTTCGGAGAGCACGCTCTCGTCCAGACCGAACTCGCGCATCAGCGCGCGCTCCTTGGCCTTGCTGATCTTCATGCGCAGCGGCTTGGCCTTTTGCGCCGTCGCGTCTTGCGGCTCGCCTTCCAGTTCGGTTTCGATGTCCGACAGATCGGCATCGTCCTCGCCCGCCTCCGACGCACTGGGCCGCCCGCGCTTGCCCGTGCTCTTGGGCGGCTTGCTCTTTTCAGCCGCCGCGTTCTTGGGCGGACGGCCCGCCTTGGACTTTGCCGCAGGTGGGGCTGCCTTGGCACTGGCAGGCTTGGCAGCCGACTTTGCGGCAGCTTTTGCGGCGGGCTTGGCCGCGCCCTTGGTGGGGCTGGCGGCGGTTGGTTTCTTCTTCAACTCTTCGCTCTTGGCTGCGGGCTTGGGGTGGACAGGTTTTGCAGCCGGCTTTGCGGCGGCTTCTTTCTTGGCGGGCGTTTTCTTTAGGGCAGACATGGGCGGCTCTCAGGTCAGGGCGTGGTGCCGCGGGCGGGTAGCTCGCGGCGCATGGGGTTGCGTGTCAATTTCGCCTTGCTCCATGGCAGGGCGGCAGATGGCGGAACTGCGCGGCAAGCGGATGGGCGAACATTTGGTGTGCAGCCCTTGCGGAAATTTGGCCACCCCGCACGCTGGGGGAAAAACGCGCTTCGCGCGCGCCGGCCGGACCGGAGGTGCTGCTGTCGCTCTTGCCGACGTCAACTTACAATTATAGCGGAAGACGCCTTTTTCAAGGCATGCCAAGCGCGCCGCTCAGGCCGCGCAAGCCGCGGCAAACGGGGCGGGCGGAGCAACCTTGCTGATCTTGCGCAGGCGGGTCTCGCAAACTCGCCAGAATAGGGGCAGCCTCGGAAGATATTTGCCATGCCTAAAATCCGGCACGAGATGCTCCCTCGAAACGTATTGTTGTTCAGCGGCCATATGATCGACGCGCTGGGCCGGGCTACGCCGAGATTTCCGCAGGATAAAGAGCCAGTGGCTGCCGCTTCCATTGCGAACGCACTGGCCGGGATTGGCGCGGCTCAGGGCGATCTTGCGATTTGTGGCGGGGCCTGCGGCGGTGATCTGCTGTTTGCCGAAGCCTGCCTTGCGCGTGGAGTTGGGCTTGAACTCTATATTCCGCTCGAGGAACCGGTGTTTCTTGCCAAATCGGTCAATTTTGCCAATGCCAATTGGCGTGTCCGGTATCTGGCCGTGAAGTCGAAGGCGGTATTACACATCATGCCCAATGAACTGGGCGCGCTGCCGCCGGGCGAAAACCCGTATGAACGCAATAACCGCTGGATGTTCGATCGCGCCGCCCGTTTCGGCATCGAAAAAATAATCTTTATCTGCCTCTGGAATGGCCAGGATGGCGATGCGCCCGGCGGAACACAGCATTTCATGAACGAGGCAGCGCGCCGTACAAGCCGAATTATTTGGCTGGATACGCGAAAACTTTGGGGTTGAACAAACTCATTCGATTTCCATTTCAAGGAAACAAAAATATTCGCCGTCATTCCGCGCGAAGTCGCGGAATCCATGCGGCGGTGGATGAGGGTGCGCCGCATGGATTCTGCGACTGCGCTTCGCTTCGCGCAGAATGACTACTTTCTTGTCGTTTTGAACGCAAATTGGAATCAGGGCTTGAATACCCCGAAGTTGAAATGCTCCGCCTTGACCCGTTGCGCGGCCACGGCTTGGCCTACTCTTTCCAGATCGTCCATGGCATTCACCGCATCCAGCTTCTGGACCTTGGCCGGATCGATGTCACCGCAGCCCAGCGCCTCAAGCCCCGCGCTGGATAAGTCCGCGTTGTAGCGCGCGTACCGGAACAGCTTTTCGGTCAAGGGGCCGTGTGAACCGATCAGCGTGCCGACCTCCCGATCCAGCGGCGGCCCTTCGACACAATGGCCGAAAACGCGGCAAAGAAAATCCTGCTCGTTGAGTGCAGCATCCATTAGCACCGAATAAATCGTCGTTGCATTGAAGTACAGATTCATCTGGCTGGGCTGGAGGCTATCCTTCTCGTCGGCGCTGGTGCCGGTGCCCACCGATACCAGCAGCATTTTATTGACGCCCGTTTGCCAACGCGGCAGCTCCGGCGGCGCCTTGGCCCAGTAGCAGTCCACGGTCGCCATCATGAACATCTGAAACGCCGGGTTGTTGTACATGGTGACCCCGCCATCGACGAAGATGAAAGACTTATCACCGCAAGTAATCACTTCCGGCGGAAAGAAGGTCGGCGCCGCAGTGCTGGCGCGCACCAATTGCCACAACGGAAAGCGCAGGTTGCAATCTTGTCGTTGCTCGTCGTTGTATTTCGCGTAGGGATTGTTGGAAATGGGCCAGGGCGAATCGGTGGTCGCATTGCGCATCACCAGCAGCAGCAAGGTTTCCAGCTCAGGCGCGCCGAGCGTCGTTTCTGGGCCGAAGACTTCTTGCAATTTCAGCGCGAGCGGTTCTTGCGAGTACTTGTATTGCAAGCGATGAACAAGGCTGGCCTTGTCGAACATGGCGGGGCCGTTGTTGCGATAAAACTCAAGCAGTTCTCGAACCGACATACCCAATGCGATCCCCGCCGCGATGATGCCGCCTGTGCTGGTGCCTGCCACGTAATCGAAATAATCGGCAAGCCGGTAATCCTCGCGTCCGCTTTCCCGTATCAGCATGGTCTCGATGGCTTGGAGAATTTGCAAGGCGAGAACGCCGCGTATGCCGCCGCCGTCGATGGCCAGCAGCTTGCGCGGGCCGCCACGCGCCAGCCGTGCCTTCAAGGCTATTCGCCGACTTTCAATACGACCTACATGCTGGTTCATGGTATTTCCTCGCATACATTGATTTCGGTTTGGGTATCGGGGTAGCCGAGAAGGCGCATTTCGTCGCGGTTTAACCTGGAAAGACCAGGCAGCCGGCGCGAGCAAGCTTCGATCATCAACTCTTCTTTTGACAGGGTTGCAAAATGAACGTCCCAGATGCGCACGGTTTTGTCCCCTGACGCCGTGACGATGCGTGTTCCATCCGGGCTGAAGGCGGCTGAGTAGACCTCGTTCGCATGCCCTTGCAGAATCTGGATTTCCTTGCCCGTGGCGGCATCCCATATGCGCGCGGTTTTGTCGTTTGACGCCGTGACAATGCGCGCCCCATCCGGGCTGAAGGCGGCTGAGTTGACTGGAGCCTCGTGCCCTTGCAGAGCCAGCATTTCCTTGCCCGTGGCGGTATCCCAGATGCGTGCTGTGCTGTCATTTGATGCCGTGACGATGTGCGCCCCATCCGGGCTGAAGGCGGCCAAGTTGACCCCACCCATGAGGCCTTCCAGGGTCAGCATTTTCTCGCCTGTGGCGGCATCCCAGATGTGCGCGGTGTTGTTTCCTGACGCCGTGACGATGAGTGCCCCATCCGGGCTGAAGGTGGCCGAGTGGCCCACACCCTTGTATTCTTGCAGCCCCCGGATTTCCTTGCCCGTGGCGGCATCCCAGATGCGCGCGGTGTTGTCCTGTGACGCTGTGACGATGCGCGTCCCATCCGGGCTAAAGGTAGCCGAGTTGACTGCACTCTTGTGTTCTTGCACAGCCCGGATTTCCTTGCCCGTGGCGGCATTCCAAATGCGCGCGGTGTTGTCCTGTGACGCTGTGACGATGCGCGTCCCATCCGGGCTGAAGGCGGCCGAGTTGACCACATCCTTATGTCCTTGCACAACCAGCATTTCATCGCCCGTGGCGGTGTCCCAGATGCGCGCAGTTCTGTCCCGTGACGCTGTGACGATGCGCGTTCCATCCGGGCTGAAGACAACCGATTTAACCGAATTCTGGTGTCCTTGCAGAACCCGGATTTCCTTGCTTGCGGCATCCCAGATGCGCACGACTTTGCCCCATGATGTCGTGACGATGCGTGTCCCATCCTGGCTGAAGGCGGCCGAGTGGACCCCTTCTGTGAGTCCTTGCAGAACCCGGATTTCCTTGCCCGTGGCGGCATCCCAGATGCGCGCGGTTTTGTCCCATGACGCCGTGACGATGCGTGTTCCATCCGGGCTGAAAGCGGCTGAGTTGACCAAATTCTCGTGCCCTTGCAGAACCAGCATTTTCTGGCCTGTGGTGGCATCCCAGATGCGGGCGGTTTTGTCCTGTGACGCCGTGACGATGCGCGTTCCATCCGGGCTGAAAGCGGCCGAGTGGACACCCAACGCGTGCCCTTGCAGAGCCTGAATTTCTTTGCCTGTGGCGGCATCCCAGATGCGGGCGGTTTTGTCCTGTGACGTCGTGACGATGCGCGTTCCATCCGGGCTGAAGGCGGCCGAGTTGACTCCACCCCTATGCCCTTGCAGAACCAGCATTTTCTGGCCTGTGGCGGCATCCCAGATGCGCACGGTTTTGTCCCATGACGCCGTGACGATGCGCGACCCATCCGGGCTGAAGGCGGCCGAGTTGACCAAATTCTCGTGTCCTTGCAGAACCAGCATTTTCTGGCCTGTGGCGGCATCCCAGATGCGCGCGGTTTTGTCCTGTGACGCCGTGACAATGCGTGTCCCATCCGGGCTGAAGGCGGCCGAGTGGACCCCGCCCTTGTGTCCTTGCAGAGCCAGCATTTCCTTGCCCGTGGTGGCATTCCAGATGCGTGCGGTGCTGTCCTGTGACGCCGTGATGATGCACGTCCCATCCGGGCTGAAGGCGGCCAAGTGGACACGCTGCTCGTGCCCACTCAGCGTCAAAAGCAAATTTACTTGTGCTACAACAGTCGCAAGCTGCGCAGCTGCCAGAGAAGCAGTGTCCGGCAAGCCTGGATCAATTTTTGCGCCCATGACGGAAAACCGAAGCGCGCGTTCATGGTTTCCGTTCTGAAACTCAACCTGTGCTTGCCGGGCGATTCCTGTCGCCAACTGGTGTCGCGTCAAGTTTTTCTGCTCTTCGGCCTTTTGCCACGATTCCTTGATGAACGCCGTCATGCCGGGATCGATTTCGTCTTTCCAGCGCGAGACAAGATCAATCGCATTGGCCAGAAGAAGACCGTGCAGCAAGCCTTCCTGCTTTAGGCCGTCCGGAACATCCTGCCAGCGTTTCCATTGGTCCTCGATCAATTTGCGCGTTTTGATATCCCACCGGCTGGCCGCCAGTTCGTCCTTGGCCAGATCCCAGTGGGTGATGAGCGCCTCATGCGCCAGCCGTACTTCGTCTCGTTCCGTGGCGACGACGAGCCGTGCGCTGATGAAGGCGTCCAGCACCGCGCGCACGGCGGAAGACTGGGCGCCATCACGGGACATTTCGATTTTTTTGCGCGAGACCAGGCGCGCCACCATACCCTGCTCGCTGCTGTCGGAGGGGCTCACCAGTGCCCGCAACACACGCGGCACTGCCTGGCGCGTAGCTGCATCAAGCTTGGCTATCGTGTTTTTGGCGTGCAGCGAGATCGCGCCTTCGAGTTTGCCGCATGCCTCATAGGTTGTCACGGTCAATTCATGGCCGCCGGCTTTTTCCACATCTTCGAGATACAGGGTTTGGAGCAGAAACGACAGCAGCGGCAACACGTAGCGCGGGTCTTGGGCGGCTTCATCGGCGATCAGGTCAGCTAGCGTGCGGCCGCTGTGTGCGTCGGTGCCGAAGGTTAGGCCCGCCATTCTGGCCGGCTCGCGGATGATTTCGGCCAGTTCGGTGGACGAGGGCGCCTTGAGGTAGAAGGTGCCATCCCCTTGAGCAAGGTCGCGCAAGGCGTCGATTTCCATGGCGCGGTGCCAGAAGTCGGCCCGCTGCGTCGCGATGACCCAAACCGCGCCCAAGCACGAGCGCGCCAGACCCGCCAGCAGGCGCGCGAACAGTTGCTGGTTTTCGGGCGTGATGGCGGCGGTGAACAGTTCCTCAAGCTGATCGACCACGAGGACGAGTTTGGCGTTTTCGGATTCCAGCAAGTGGCCGGATTTGCGGGCGCTCTCGGTGAGGCGCGCCAATTCCTTGTCAAAGATGGTGCCGGAGTTTTCCGGCGCTTCTTGTAGAAGGAACGCCAGTTCTTCCGCGTTCTGGCCGGGCGCCAGAAGTTCGGGCAGGCCGATGCCGCTTTCGCCCTGGGTTTGCGTGAGCGCCTGCACCAGGCCCAGAACCGGGTTGTCCCAGAGGCCGGGCCGGAACACCAGGCGCCGCAGGAAAACGGCGCCCTCGATGCGCTTGCCCTCTATCAGGCGCGGCAGCAGGCCTGCTTGCGCCAGCGAGGACTTGCCCGAGCCGCTGGCCCCGGAAATCAGCAAAAAGGCCGCGCCATTGCGGGCATGGGCTTCAAGCTGATTGGCGGCCATGACGATCGCTTCGTCCCGGCCCCAATAGAGCTCTCTGTGCTCGTAGCCGTAAACATCGAGGCCGCGGAAAGGAGTGCCATCGGTCCATGTTGCCTCGCTTTCCTGCGCCTTGATGCGCGCCTTGAGGTTCGCGCGTAGCTTTTTTTCGAGTTGCGTCGGGAAGTCTTCCGTCGGGGTGGGGAACTTGTGGTAGGCGCGAAGAAACTGGTTGTGATCGACAAAATGACGCGCCCAGAATTCGGCCAGTTTGTCCAACTCTTCCGCGGTTTTTTTCTGGGCGTTGGTGTCGACCACGGAGATTGTGATATCGGCCGTCTTGCGAAAGACCAGGATGTCGGGCTTGCCGTGTTTGCGGGCCGCCTGCAGCGCATCTTCAAATTCCCATTCGGTGCCGGTAACTGGCACGCGGCCACCGATGCCGCGATATTCGCGCTTGTCGGTTTTTTCCGGCAGTGGCGTGCCGAAGTGCGACCAGAAAATTACGATGACGATATCGGTTTCACTCGGCGGCGTGATTACGTCCTGAAAAGAGCCGCTGGCGGTGAGCGGCTCACGTTCCCACAGAATCACCTCGAACTCGTCGAAGAAGCGGCGAAATTCCCGGTGGAGCCTGCGGATGACAAAATCAGCTTGCTCCCGTTCGGCCTTGACATCACCGGGTGAGGATACAAAAAAGCGAAGCGTCTTTCCCATGTTTTGTCATCCTCTGCGGCTGAGAAATGAATGGGTTTGGTTTTGTGTATTATGCACAAATGATGATGGTTGGCGGCACTTAGGTGGCGGTTGCCGATGCGGAGTATGGCGTGCCAGCCAGCTTGCGGGCGATTTCCTTCAAATGCCGTTTCGTGGAATGTGCATTTTTAAGCTTTGCCCGCATTGGGCGGCTTGCCCGCTTGGGCTGCCAGCAGGCGCTGCAGGGTTTGGATGTCGCCGGCTTCGGCGGCTTGGCGGGTGGCTTCGGCCAGGCGCTGTTTGCGCTCGGTGGCGAGGATGCGGCGCAGTTCGCCGGGGTCGTTTTCTATGTGGGGGGGGACGCTGTCGACCGCGCTGACGGCGGGCTGTTCCAGGTCGTGGCCGCGCAGGGCATGGCGCAGGGCGCTCCAGGGTTGGGGGCCGTGTTCGACGTTTTGCTGGTCCAGCCAGGTGAACAGATCGCCGTGCGGGGGGGGCAGTTGGCACAGCAGATCGTGGTCGCTCTGGCTCAGGTTTTGCCAGGCGCCCGGTTCGGTGAGGACGATTTGCAGCGCGCGCTGGGCGCGGCTGTTGGGGGTGGCGCGGGGCAGGGCGGCGGGGCGCGGTTTTTGGGGTGGCGCCGGGCGCTGGGCCATGTCTTGCCTGGGCGGGGCGCTTTGTTTTGGGTGGCTGTGGCTGTGGCTGCGGGCGGCGGGTTTGCGCGCCAGGCCCCAAAGGTCGGTGAGCTCGTGCGTGCCCAGTTGCGCTTGCGCGGCGATTTCGCCCAGCAACTGTTGCGCGAGCGCGCCGGCGGGTAGCAGCTGCCATAGCGGGCGTGCGTTGGCGGCCAGGTGGGCGCGGCCTTCGGCGGTGTTCAGGTCGCAGTCTTGCGCGGCGGCTTCGAGCAGGAAGCGCGACAGGGGCACGGCGTTTTGCACGGCGTGGCCGAAGGCCTCGGCGCCTTCGGCGCGGATGAAGCTGTCGGGGTCGTGTTCGGGCGGCAGAAACAAAAATTTGACGCTGCGCACGTCGGTGGCCAGTGGCAGCGCCGCTTGCAGGGCCTTGCGCGCCGCGTTGCGGCCGGCGGCGTCGCCGTCGAAGCTGAAGACCACGCTGTCGGTGAAGCGAAAGAGCTTGTGCATGTGCTCGGGCGTGCAGGCGGTGCCCAGGGTGGCGACGGCGTTGGAAAAGCCGAGTTGGGCAAGGGCGACCACGTCCATGTAGCCTTCGGTGACGAGCGCGTAGCCGCGTTCGCGCAGGGCGGTGCGCGCTTCGTACAGGCCGTACAGCTCGCGGCCTTTGTGGAAGACGGGGGTTTCGGGCGAGTTCAGGTATTTGGGTTTTTCGTCGCCGAGCACGCGCCCGCCAAAGGCGATGACCTCGCCCTTGACCGAGCGGATGGGGAACATGATGCGGTCGCGGAAGCGGTCGTAGCGGCGCTCGGGGTCTTCTTCGCTGACGATGACCAGGCCGCTTTCGAGCAGCAGCGGGTCGGTGTAGTCGGCAAACACGCTGGCCAGGGTGCGCCAGCCTTCGGGTGCGTAGCCCAGGCCGAAGTCGCGCGCCACCCGGCCCGAAACGCCGCGCTGTTTGAGGTAGGCAATGGCGCGAAGCGAATCTTTCAGGTGTTTGCGGTACGCCTCGCCGGCCTTGGCGAGCACGTCGGTCAGGGTGGCGCGCTTTTGGGTTTCCTGCGTGGCGCGGGCGCGCTCGGCGGGGGAGCGGTCGTCTTCGGGCACGGTCATGCCGTATTGCTGGGCCAGGTCGTGCACGGCTTCGGTGAAGTCGGCGCCGGTGGTTTCGCGCAGAAAGTCAATCGCGTCGCCGCTTTTGCCGCAGCCGAAGCAGTGATAGAACTGCTTGGCGGGGCTGACGCTGAAGCTGGGCGACTTTTCCGTATGGAACGGGCACAGCCCCATGAAGTTTGCACCGCTTTTTTTGAGCGGCACATGGCGCCCGACGATCTCCACGATGTCGGCGCGGGCTAAAAGCTCCTGGATGAAGTGCGGCGCAATGGTCACGCGGGTATTGTGGCGCAGGGCGAAAAGTTTTTTGCCTCTGTGATGGATGACTGTAATTTTGATAGCTCAATGTCTTTGTGTAATATGGTTTCTATGTGTAAAATTGTCATAAAACTATGTTTCACTAGGGAGGATGGCTATTGATTTTGAATCATTCTTTCTTCTTTCCCACCCGGCGTTGAGAAAGAGCACGACCTACTGCGCTATCATCGCGCGCCCAATGATTGACCTGCCATGACGACCGATGCCACCACTCCAAGCCTGTGGCTTTCGCCGCGCCGGCTGATGGGCGTGTCGGTGGCGGTGGCGCTGCTGACCATCACGCTCAAGACGCTGGCGTGGTGGCTTACCGGTTCGGCGGCGCTGCTGTCGGATGCGCTGGAGGGGCTGGCGAACTTGGCGGGCGCATCGTTCGGGCTGCTGATGCTGCATTGGGCCGCGCAGCCGCCGGATGCGGATCACCCCTACGGGCACCACAAGGCGGAGTACTTTGCTTCGGGGTTCGAGGGGTTGCTGATCTTCGCGGCGGCGCTGGCGATTGTGTGGGCCGCGCTGCCGCGCCTGTGGGCGCCGCAGCCGCTGGAAAAGCTGGGCTGGGGCATGGCGCTGGCGGTGGCAAGCTCGCTGCTGAACGGCGCGCTGGCGTGGCTGCTGCTGCGCGTTTCGCGCACCACGCACTCCATCACGCTGGAAGCCGATGCGCGCCATTTGATGACCGACGTGTGGACCACCGGCGGCGTGGTGGTGGGCCTGCTGCTGGTGCTGTTGACGGGCTGGCTGTGGCTCGATGCGTTGGTGGCCATCGGCGTGGCGCTCAACATCATGCGCGAAGGCGGGCGGCTGATGTGGCGCTCCGCGCAGGGTTTGATGGACGTGGCCGCGCCGGAGATTCAGGCGGCCATCGAAGGCGCGCTGGCGGACTTCACGCACCGCGTGGAAGGCGCGCGGCAGGTGCGCTTTGACCACGTGACCACGCGTAAGGCGGGGCAGCGCAATTTCGTCGATCTGCACATGCACATGCCGGGTGACTGGAGCCTGGAGCGCGCCACCACCATGCGCATGGAAGTGGAGCAGGCGCTGCTCATGCACGTGTTGGATGCGCGCGTGACGATCCAGGTGCTGCCGCTGAACGTGGAAGCGCACGCGGGCGATGCGCCCGCGCCGGCGCCATAACTTACTCTCCCGCCTGCGGAGGCTGGCGCAAAAGGGCAATCACGCTCATCGCTTCTACCTTCGTCATTCCCGCTTTCGCGCATAGGCGTTAACTTAAAGCACATTCGCGGTTTTGCTCCCTCTCCCACTTGTGGGAGAGGGTTGGGGAGAGGGCCGGCCGCAGGCCGGGGGGCGCCTG
>Ga0209628_10002014_pt1 | contig 13563 bp, 8 predicted proteins | sample TergutCu122P4_FD_187285 | JGI IMG/M metagenome (GOLD analysis project Ga0209628, IMG submission 187285) | Cubitermes ugandensis P4 segment gut microbial communities from Kakamega Forest, Kenya - Cu122 P4 (SPAdes) (version 2) | ecosystem: Host-associated > Arthropoda: Insects > Digestive system >...
ATATATATTTGTGTACATGTAAAATAACCACTGCCACCGGGTGATAACCCAATTGCAGTTAATTATTATTATTATTATTATTATTATTATTAAATGTCTGTACGCATTGTTTTATTGGACATCACATCCAGGAGTAAGTCACAAATGGTGCAGTTAGTCTGTGTTCATTAACAGCTTTGCTGTAAAAACGACAAGGAAGAAAATGTAATAGTCTATTTCTGCAGGGTACCGCTTTGTAGAAATGATGTGATGTATTAATGGGTGTGACTATGACATTCGCCACAACATGTTGTTTCCTTGGAGATGAACTGCAGACTGTTCTCGTTTTTAAACTCAGGCCTGCCGGCATAATGAAGTACTGAGCGTACCTGTGCATTACACGCGAAAGCATTGAAGTTGGATGGGCCCTTACTGTAACGGATTTCGGGGAATCAGTCTTCAATGTTCAAAGGTCAGATTATTAATCATTTAGGGTCGAGTGACAACTATATGTACCATCCACTGTAACGTTTAGAATCCTTGTTTGTTGGCCTGAGTTCGATCGCAGGTCAGTCCATGTAAGATTTTTGGTGGACAAAGTGGCACTGGGACAGGTTTTTTTCCCGAGAAATTCGATTTTCTATTGTCAGTATCGTTCCACCAATGCTTCTTACTCTCTCATTCAACTACACGTTGCTCTTGCCAGAAGGACAAAAGGGCGACGCCAGGGAACCTTCCCCAAAACAGTACTCTTTCGGATCTTGGGTGGCCTTGGATAGAAGAGAACTCACATTTTCTTAGGTGAATTTCGGTCCTCCAAACCCTAGTACTACTGTGGATGTATCATCGTAGCGAAAGTTCCGAAATATTTCTTACAGGGAAGAAATATCTATTTTCTGTTGCCTCAAACCATATGGCGATAAACTGCTTTTTTATAATTGTAAAGAAAAGGAAAACAAAACCTTCCCATAGAAATAGTGATCCAACTGACCAGAGCATGCGCCCACTTCTTACATTCCATATTTTGAAGCTTGTGTCATAGCTAACTAACAAATTTACATAAACGTCGAATAAAAGGAGTACACCATTAATTGTAGGAATGTACTTTGCGGTCTTTTGATAATGGAGGTTCGTGCAAAAAATTTTAGAGTTATAACAATTTCATTCATATGGAACAGTTGTAACGGATACTTTCCGTGAATACTTCTCGAGTTTGTGAGCAAATGTCGAGAGAAAATCGCTAAATATTTATCAAAGCAAAAACGTTTTAAATGAATCTACAACGGAAAACTACACGAACGTTTCATAACAACTTTCCTTTCTTAAGCCATGCGGTTTTCGGTGTTATTATAAAGACATGATCGAAAATCCCGGTACTGGTGCCCAATTCCCATGTTTACGTAATTGTATGTCCACAAATCAACAGTGGTATTTCGAGTAATGGAGTAAGTCAGTTAGAAAAATGGGGCTTTTGATTGCCGAAATTCGGCCGGTTCGCCGGCTTTTCTAATTCTTGGATTTTCATTGTTTTTAATACCTCCGTGCAGATGGTGAAATAGTACCTTAAAATAGGGTATAAACAGGATTTTACTTCCACTTCTTTTTTAAACTCATCATCGATAGTGATCTTACCATTTGATGCTAATGACAATGCTGAAAATTTAAATAAATCAACAAATAACATTTTCGAAGACAGAAAGTTTACCGAAGTCCGCTATTTATTTAGGTTTTATATAAGTCAAATACTCATGTGTTTAATGCATAAGAGTGGAAAGATGCATTCAAAGCGTATTTAGCGAAATTATTATATTATCCTACCAATTGCGGTCTGAAACTTTGACGGTGGTAGCAAATCGTCGAATGGAGACCCATATATTTGGTCTCACTTATGAGCACTAGACCCGAAAAGAATCCGATATTTCAGCGACATGTCGGAACAGGCTGACTGCAAGCAGTGTTTCCAAGAACATAAGCACAGACTTAATATGTTTTCACGAGTAATTTAAACTGTACGGACTTACTTAGTTAGGTCACTTTTTAGAGTAAAAGGAACCCAGAGTTTTGGAAATTGGAATTAACAACGGGTGTAGGAAACAAGAGAATTCGGTGCATGTGGGTTGCATGAGAGATCCAATCAGACAATTCAGTTTGACAATGTTGCCCACATCAATAATAGTACTCAGCAAGGATTTACACATATCATGTGGAAGGTCGGAAGGATCTGGTAGGCTGTTTGATTTCTATATTTTCAGATTTTTACTTGATCAAAGCTTGGGGGTTGCTTTGTTGAGTTGGTTTTGAGGTAATAATTTTGACTTTTTCTTCTGCCCTGGTTTTAGACCCTTGTGGGAAGTTTCCATAGCTTATTTATATATTTCTATTAACTCATGCTGATAAAATCTAATCCTAGAAGCGCCTGTCACTGTAGATAACGAAATAGAGTTTTCCATTGATTGAGAACAGTTAGATATATGTCTCCGTATTGTTCCACGTATAGTTATGCCAGAATGGACTGTATTACTGTTTTATCCTAATCATTTCTACTGATGTGTATTGCCATATGCTTGTTACTACTCGTGTAACTCTAGAGCTCAAGTCGCCGGCCGTGGAATAGTTCTAAGAATTCTGTACACGCTCATGTTCGCTGCGATAGCAGAGCGGCCTCGAGTGCAGGGTTGGGCAATCAAGACGACTAACAGTCGTGGGACCGTCAGTTGATGGTGAATCATTAGTACTTTATTTGCAACCTTACGTTGCATTACTCAGACACTCTCAATCAAGCAGTCTCTGGGACAAGACTCCCAACATCATCTGGCGAGTCTAGCGGCAGCAGGGGTGCCTAATTAGTCCCCTCTTTCTTGTGTGTACCTACTAATTATTAGTAAAGACTATCAATGGAAGTGTGTGAAAGTTACACTGCATAGTCATCACCACTCCCTCACTCCTACTAAGCAACGAAGTCGGGTCCACTCCCTGACCGGACAATATCTGAGATACGTCCGATCAGCGTCGTTTCTTTGGTGGATGCAACAGAAGCTTCTTTATGGTGTCAGATGTGGGGTACGAACCCACGCTCTCAGAAGAGGACCATAAAGAAGCTTCTGTTGCATCCACCAAAGAAACGACGCTGATTGGACCTATCTCAGGTATTGTCCGGTCAGGGAATGGACCCGACTTCGTTGCTTAGAAGGAGTGAGGGAGTGGTGATGACTATGCAGTGTAACTTTCACACACCTCCATTGATAGTTTTTACTAATAATTAGTAGTTACACACAAGAAAGAGGAGACTAATTAGGCACCCCTGCTGCTGCTAAACTCGCCAGAGAATGTTGGGACGTCTTGTCCCAGAGACTGCTTGATTGAGAGTGTCTGAGTAATGCAACGTAAGGTTGCAAATAAAGTACTAATGATTCACCATCAACTGACGGTCCTACGACTGCTAGTCGTCTTGAGTGCCCAACCCTGCACTCGAGGCCGATCTGCTATCGCAACGAACATGAGCGTGTACAGAATTCTTAGAACTATTCCACGGCCGGCGACTTGAGCTCTAGAGTTACACGAGCAGTAATAACCATATGGCAATACACATCAGTAGAAGTGATTAGGTTAAAACAGTAATACAGTCCATGCTGGCATAATTGTACAACATTTTATCTTCACCTGAGGAGAGGAATAATTTCAGTTTTCCAAAAGCTGGTGTGTTTTTGAGTAAGAGACGTTTGATGAAACCCACAAACATAACAATCCTAAATATTTTTCGGTGCTTTGTTGTGCGTGACGTTTCGCAATATTAGTATCAGCTAATCGGAAGTTAATATTTACGAACTGAAAATCTGGAGTAAATAATAAACTGGCTTGAAAAAACCATCACGCCTTGCTACATTTCATAACCCCTTTTGGTCATATTTTAAAAAGAGTTAAATGCACTTCTTTTGACAGTATTATTTGAATTGGTTATCAGTTGATATTAATGCGTTTCTTCAGTTGGAAAGAACTTACATGAACGACCTGTATTACCCTCGCACTTATCATATTACAGTGATCAATTTTACTCGAATACAGGTCTATCGATAATCTGGGTAAGAGGGAAATTCCTCAGATATATATATAGTGGTATATGAGAGAAAAATTCGTCACGGTACATAAAGTTTTACACATTTATGCATTTAAAATAATACCAACCTTTGCAGAAACCACAGCTAAGAAGAAGATTGATGAAGCTAAACAGGGAGCATTCAACCAGATTATAAGAAATCCATTATTTTTAAGTATTCTTCGCAATATTTATTTATATTTGTTATCCTTGAATATTTTTTTAGGACAGCCGTACCTATCTTACTGTGCTTGGCAATAAACACCGGCCATACCAAAATAAACGACTACTACTACACTGATATTTTCTAACTGGCGTGAAATTTATCACATACTTATCCTTAAATGACATGCGTTGATTCGGTATTTTGTGTGGAACAATGTTTAACAACAAATGACGTTGTTTTTAACACCCACAATTGCTAACCACTTCCTGTCGGGGGAATAATACTATGCACCAAGCCGGGTAGTTCTCACGCTGCTAATCGGACACATTGAAGGGCTCTCTGTGTCTCCATTTTCTATTACGTTGGTTCCATGGGAGCATCAATTGTTTTGTACGATAAGTACACTAAACACAGTTTCTTAAAAAAATTGCTGTCGTGAATTCGGAAGAAAGTTTCTTGATGAACATTTTAGAAACAGAAGAGCAATTTCCAATTAAGTGAAAAGAGCCTGACCAACAGATTGCATTATGTGCAGCAACAGAACACACAGAAGACTTGTACTAGCTTAGGAAGAATTCAACGAAATTTATGCTACATTGGAGACATCTCAAACAAAATCATTGGTTCGATTTGCACAGAAAACGGCAGTGTCTGTGTCGTCAGTACGAAATGCAACAAAACTGCTGAATTTGTATCCAAAAGAAACAAATGTGCTTGTGGTGTAGATGGTAAAGCAAGACGGAATTTTGTGAACTGGTATCTGTATGGGTTGCTTGCTGTAGAAATATATTCTACTTCCTTTCTTTAACTATATAGCTCTGTTTCACCTCATTGGACGCATGTATTTTCAGATATATGGTTTCCCACCTTAATTCACGAAGAGTCAATACGTGATGTTGAGTTTATTATGTGTGTGTGTGTGTGTGACTGCGTGCAGGAGCGCGTGCTCTGGTTGCAGCTAGGTTTATTGCTTTTTTATTCCGACATCGTAAAATTACAACAATATTTTACACACTTTCTGTCGTCATTTTCTATTATCTGTCCTTTCTCCAGCAAGACACTGCAACAGGTCACACCGCAATCAATTTTGTATGTTATTCAAGTAGTGTTTTGTTGACAACAATGAACAGGGGTTGTTGTCTTTTGGTTTGTCAGATATGACCACGTGAGGTTTTTACTTACAGACATGTTAAAGGATAATATTTACAGTTATAGTCCTGGTGCTGAAGACCAATCTGAAAGAAATTATTCAGAATATAATTTTTCTTTTGCTCTGGCAGTACTGCGGCATTCAAAGAACATTTCTTTGTTGACACATGTCTGCAGGTTGATGAAAACCATTTCAAGTAACTTCTTTAAGGATGATGAACACAAACTCTAATACAAAAGGCAAAACACAAAACTAAAACGCGTGGAGCCCGATTCATAGAAAGCTGGAACAGCAGCAATTGAATGGGTGTTCCTACCGTCAAGCATCACATTCCGTGTATGGAGTGAAGCGTGGTATCATACAAAACATTTCCCTATAAAATCTGCTACAGACTCTATTAGTCAACAGTCACATAAAACCATATGTAACTGAAATATATTCTTCCTTTAGATACATAAATAAATAAATATAAATTACCGAAAATTTAACGATGCCGCTAAGGAAGGAGTTACTGAAAGATACCAGTTAATGTCTATAGCTTGCGATGGTTTAGATACGAGATATCAAGTTAAAATTTACTTGCCTTTTGAAAGTGGGAACATGGAGAAACCGCCATATTTAATAGCAGGTTTGGTGTGTTGTGTAACAAGAACACTGGAACAAATTCGTGTTAAAATGTTAGGACTATATACATAAGGTTGCAGTGAAGGTGAGACTCAAGAATCGGCAATATTGCCGAGCATCCGGACAATAAAACTGAATTATATGTATTGCAGTATCATTCGCTGTCTTGAAATGGGAGAAAGTTTCTGTATGGAAAGAATGGAATCTGTTTTACAGAATTAGATGGAATGCTTCAACTTTACTACTCTGCTGCTCCACTTTGACAAGTAAATAAATAAATAAAGTAAATTCCTTCCTTCGGGATATACCACACCGAAAAGTATTTAATAAGGAAATTATGGTATTCAGTAAATTAACTTTTCTGCTTTAGAATAGCCAATTCGATACGATGAAAGTTTCATAATTACGTAACTTCCACGTTTGTAGCGGATTTGCTGTTATTTATGCTGCCTTCAATTGAAGTTACAGCTTAATTTTTTATGCAACTTGTTATACGAAAATTACGTTTTCTCAGACTGTTCAGAGAATTGTTGTTATTTGCTTATCATTGTCCCTTGTTGTAAGCTGATGCACAGTTCAAAGCTGCAATGCATCGTAAGGGAGATTCCAATATGTATGTTAGAATTACGATGTAAGTTAAATATGTTTTCAGATGGTTTTGTTGATTGATTTTTAGAAAATGTGTTTATGAACTTACATCTTTTTCCTTTAACATTGCTACAGTCTTGAAGAGAATCAGACTTCTACATATCAGTTACATTTCGCCGAGGTACACAAACTTCGCCTATTTCCAGAATGATTTGCACACCTAAACTACATATTTGACCCACATCTTTTCAATTACGACTTGTTTACTGAGAAGTTTAAATTGATTCCATGATCCTCTTGAATATGGAAACCAAAAATACTACGAATTTGTGCCATACGAGAATTGGTTAAAAAGTTATTGCCTTTGGGCGTCGCTTTCTCTCTCTCTCTCTCTTGTATGGAATCCCAACTGTGAGTTATCATTACTTTGATGTGTAAAGTAGCGGTCAGTTCCGTTTCGCCTCGCAACTACTTCCGGGCTATTTTATGCGTAAGTTTGTATATATATATATCTGTTGGAGTGTGGGCTAGTGACGTGAATTCCAACTGAGAATTATGTCCTACTGTACCATAACTGTGAGATAATGTAATCATCAAATGAAAGCAGGATACATGTAAAAAAATATGCACAGTTTTTTTTGCAATATATTGTGTACGCCACATTCTTAATCCTCTCATTCCCTTTTATAAATATCCACTGCTTACATTTTTTGACTTACGTAGTTTAAGCCTTGTAATCTTGGAGAAAATGTCGGAGTTTGGATTGTGATGAAGAAGTTTATTCCTGGGATTTCACTGGAAATGAGAAAAAGTGTCTTGGAATGTGTGCCTTGTCATGTTTCTGGAACTTGAAACACATATTAAATTTTCTTCCTGTGGAGTTAGGTGTTTTTAGTATTAGAAATACCAACAATCATTATGTGTTTTGGATACACTGTTTTAAAAATAGTAGTTCTGCGTGGTCACGGATGAGAGGCGGCGGTGTGCACGGACTGTACCGCTCTCCAGGGAACACCTCGCTCACTCGCTGCAGGCTACTGTCTCTCTGTGTCTACCCCTTCCTTCCCTTTACTGCACTGAATAAGCTAATGGATCCTGAAAGATAGGGTTTCCATGTACCCAGAGATTTTAATTGGTGGAATGGATGGGCATGGCCGATGCTTACACTTGCAATCACAATTATACCCAGACCCCACCCCATTATCGCGTCCGGTTTAAATTTTAGCCACGATTAATGGATTTTCAACAGTTCTATTTTATATTAAATAAGTTAACAAACTGAATGTCAGGAAATGTTATTAGACAGGTCACGGTGGTGAATTTTTAGTTAGCAAAACTTATTTGTGGAGATGAAAAAAACAATGCTTGGTAGCTCACGGAGGACTTACAAGGAAAGTCAGATGAATTAAATTACTTCCTTCCATTCGTTAATAAGCTGAAGCGGTTCTATTTGAAATGTGCGATTAAAAACTTACTTCATGTCCGATTTGTATGGGAACCAACAGTTTCACAATTCAATATAAAGAACTTTGAGTGAACATGGACAATCCTGTAAGCATGATAAAGTGGCTGCCACACTCGTACTTCCTCAAGCTTTGTACAAATATCGACACTCCAGGTTACGAGCAACTGTCAGGTTGCATTAATGTGACTGTCGTCAACTGTGCGCCCTGAGTGCTGTCAAACTGCATTTTAATGTTAGAAGTACAATGCAAATGGCATTCATCTAACTTTCAGAACGTAAGTAACCTATAGTTACTGTCCACAGGCACTAACTTTATTAATTTGGTCACAGATGAACAGAAATGGAAATTTCTCTGCTTCGTATAGTACAACTGGATTTTGTGTCACCTTTGTTGGACCTTCTTTGGGCAGAGACAGAAATGAAATTACGAAGCGCACTATATTTAGCGAAATCTTCGTGGTATATGTGGGACTGACAGCTGAAGAAGACGTCATCCTTTGTCCTTTTTGGGAAATGTCGCTTATGGTCCCTAACATTCTCAATAATTCAGAATGTTTGTCATTTCTGTATGTATGTTCTTCCTTTTGTAGCAAAGAATTGACACTTTAATTTCAAGTCGAAATAGCCTTTTAAAGCCTACTAGTAACATTCAACAATTTTACGCTCTGCCCACACTCTATTGATTTGTTTTGAATTTATCTCAGAACAAAGAGCGACTTGTACCACTTACACCATAAACTGATTGGTTTTTATATCGGAGATGCAAAGTGTTTACTGCGCGGTACGAACTGGGCCTTTAAATAAAACAGTCTGCATTCGTCTTGAAAAGGTTAATTAATTAATTTTTTTTCAGGTGACAAATTTCAGGTAATATGGCCAAAAGAATATTTTTCAGAACGTAGCTCGTGATGAAAGTCTTAAGCCCATAACATTTACATGTATTGAAATGTTCCATAATGGGTGCTCATGTCGGATATGTTGTAAAACTTCCGTATGTGATGAAGACGGAGAATCTAAGTGTGGCCATATTCTTTTCCAGTGTCTCATGGTACATGTGTATCTGAGAAAACTAAATTAAAATTACAGTGTGATAAATTGTTTGTGTGTAGTGGGAAAGAATATGAAGTTTCACTTATTTTTCAAACGTTGAATTAGATGGATGCGGATGGTCAGCTGTGCGCACCAACCACCTTTCCTCTTCGTTCATATCGTTACTCAGAGAAATTGATGAAGCTTAGAGCCACCTTACATAAAGAGATTTAAAAAACCTCCAGTAACCTAACCTTCTCTAAATCGAACCACGGCCATTCCTTCATAAACATTTCCTTAACTGTGTGAGATATTATTATTATTATTATTATTATTATTATTATTATTTGTTATCACATTTTGTACAGTATATTTACAGTTATACAATCAAAGAAGCTATAATTATAATTATAATTATTATTAGTAATGTAAGATCCTGTCTTTTCATGACATTGTTTATTTACTGACCCTGTGAGGAGTAGTGACAGTGAAGACTTCGGAAAACTTTGTATGTAACTAGGGGGGTTTTCCCAGTTACATCTACAATATTTCAAAATTTTCGTTCGTGACATAGGAACTGAAAGTATCACGTGACTGAGTAACATCATTGACAGACTCTTGGCCACACACGTAGAAAAAATATTTTTTTTTATTTCAGCATGTCTTGGACGTTCCTATTGTTTGTATTGATATTAATCAATTATATTAATTCTTCTTACTTAATTACGGACGCCCTTTTAAATGCGTCGGTTATACAGCATCTTATTAGAAGGGACTTGATAAAGAATGTTGATTACATAAATATTTACAACGATGATCCAGGGTCCTTTATACATAAGAATTGTTCATATCAGCCTTGTTTTTGTTTCGAAGAAATTAAATAATTTTGTGGGGTTCGGTAGAAAAGATTGTAATTACTTGTCCATATTTTACCTTAGGATGATTTGTACTATTTCTTATCGCATTTTCTTCAGGTCATTTGGTTTGGTCAATATTAACAATGACTTACCTGCACGCTACATGAAACTTATAGTTTCACTTGCGTCAAGTCCAGCAGTAGAAAACAGGAACACAAGGATAGCAAGAATACCATTTCTTGCTCTGACCGAATGCTGTTAACGTCGTTTCCCTACATCCATGCAGTCATTAGGCCGTCCCGAGACGACAGACCGATAGTCAGTCGCCTTTTGGAGCGAGGCGATATCTAGGTCTCTCGGGAGCTCATTGCACACCCACTCGGGTTACCTTGCATGTCGATTTGTCACCCTCTCTACCCTCTGTGTCCCCTGTCGTTCTGGAGTGCTGCTGATGTCATGAATGATACGTGTGACAAGGTTCCTAGCGTTTGCACTCGTCATGAAATTTTAAGCAATGCTTTCCGCATGCTATATATAGGATATGTATGTATATCGATGGACAGCATTGTGTTGTTTGCGAAACTTTGTGCCGTGTTGCTGCTCTCTAATGTGTCACCACCCGCCTATGTTAGTTTGATTTTGGTCAGACACGCTGACTTCAAACCCCAACCCCTATTTCTACCATCACTCAACCACTCCTCCATCAACTTCATCCCCACACCCATTTCTGACTGTCCAGTATCTCTCCTGTTAGTACAGTTTACTTGGTCACACCGAATTTCAGTTCTGGATCATGGAACTTTCATATGCTCTTACACCAGACAAAGACTGAAAAAAAAAGTCCGAAAAATCCTACATTATTTTTCAAGTTATGAAAGAGTTTACATCAGGAATATCCTCCATCATCTTTTACTCGTCCCTTTTCTTCCATTCCTACTTTTTCTGCTTTTCCCCCTCTTCATGTTTATAATCCACGTCCATTACCATCATCTTAATCTGTTTCTTGTTTATCATAAAACCATGAACAGGTACGAGTATGTGTGTTGTGCTCCTGTGTAAGGAAGCATGCATTTTTCTGAACTTTACAGTTGGTCTGATGCTCACGAATTGAAAGAATAGCCTCATGCACGATCATTCTCGTTAACGTTTGTTATATTTGAAAGGGCTTTGTTATTTCAGAATAAACAAACTTAGAATTTTTGTTTACCCGCACCGTAGAGAGTTGATGAGTGCTAGAAACTGGGCAGCTATTCTGCTAGTCATTAGAACACATTGTACTGTTTCGGTCCGACATGCGAAATGTTTTGCCGATATATAACACTGCTCGACAAGACATAACGTTAATCTCATGCTCAAATTATGAGGTGTTATTTATGAAGTAGGAAAGAGAAAGCCTTATGTGGGGACCACGTTCGTTCATCCGTCTGTGACCTAGGATAAGCGACTAAATTGTTTGTCGGGTTTTCATGAAATTTGGTATGGGTGTTCTTTATAAAATTTCAAACAAGCACGAGTTTCGCGAAAATCGCCTCGGGGACAGTCATACTAACCTTCAGGACTAAAGTTTTACTTTTTTTTTTGCCGATTTGGAAGACATTTGGTACGGAAGGTTTATACGAACTGCCGTTAAGTAACTCTGTATTTCGTAAGAACTTGTGCAGTGAAAGTCATCCTTTACGGATGGACGTAAATAATACTTCTCCTGCAGGTTCTAAATTTTTCACTGGGGCACGCTGTGGCTCAGTTGGATGAGGCACTGCGCTACAAGCCGGATGGTCACTCATTCGATTCCCGATCATGTTAATTTAAGTTCTCAGTGACATTAGGTCACATTATGGGGTTGTTTCGGCCTCTAATACAAATGAGTACCACGAATATTTCCTGGGGGTAAAGGTGGCCGTTGCGTAGGACAGACAACCTTACCACCTTCATGTGCCAACTGGCTTGAAATCTAGGAGCCTTAACCTCCTGGAAACCTCAGGGCCCCTTCAGACTCTGCACTTTTATCTAAATTTTTCATGCAATCTGAAAAAGAAATTTTGGTACAGGAAATGCACATCAAAATTTATTGAGCGATTATGGGTTTCGTGAAAAAAATGGCTCAGTGAAATTCTTACCTTACTTGGTGGCATAAATTCTGTCTCTACTTTCCTAATTATTTTCCGACTTGGATGAACTTCAATGTAAGATATCGACATTTATGAGTTAAAAATAGGGAAGGTGAGGAAGGATATTTGTTACCGAGAAACCTTATGAAATTTTGAGAGCGAAGAACACCTGGATAAAACTTGCGTTCTGCTCACGGAGTACACCATTTTTTATCTTGTTATGAGTACATAATAACTTGACTTAAATATTTAACAATATAAACTCAGTTATAAGTACTTTTAAATATTATACCAAAGCATATTCTAACAATGCGCTGAATTTTTTTCCTTAATGCTGGACATTTTTTGTTTTTTTGAAGTGAAATTCTAAAACAATGTCTTATGTAGAGAACTTTTCCGTCCGTCTGTAACCTAGTATCGTAGCCGATTTGGCTGTACCGAGTTCAAGGTGACCTTGTTTTGAGAGATTCTTGATCAGCTAGAAGAAGAAAATGGTACCAAGTCGTCCAAACCTGCTATTCATATTTGTGGAATTTCTGGCGAACCTGTTAAGTTCTGTGTATGTGTCACTGAAAATCCAGTTTATGCGTTTGAATATAAGTAGTAGGTACGCTGAGGTTGACGTTAAGCCCTCAGTATATTTGTTATGTGATACAGGCTTTCTTTGGAGTACACATTTCCAGTCTTGTTTTTATAATAAAGTGCCAATTTATCGTTGATTGGTGACGTGTACAAAATTTTGTCATTGTTAGTTAGAGGAAGCTACTCACGCATCATTAATCTTTAGTTAATTAAAGTAGTCTAATCATGCTAAGGTATTTGTACCCCAAACAACGTTCCTATGAAGAATCAAAATCGCTTGTTGTGATGTGATCATAAGAGCTAGTACTACACGCAACAGAAGAAATAATTGCTAAAAGCAGTCATCTGCAATATCGCCTTTTTCCATGAGTTAGCCTCTTCCTTGTCCATGTGATCTCAGCCAGCATGCCAGTCATAATCTCTGATCTCTGAAAATTTGGCTTTAGGTAAATAATAATGTCTTTCTTCGAAATGTCAGAATTTTTGTACTGAATTGTTTACTTTTTCTCAAAACAGTTCAATTGCATTCAGTTCCAGCTGTTAGTGCGGTAGCCGAAAGCTGTGTCCATGATAAATCAGTATTTCGTCCATGAAGTACGTAGACTGGAAATGAAATCAGAGAAAAATGTTTTCAGCAAATTTTGGCCAAAATTCCGCCGCGACAGCTGTTTGTGACAATTAAGGGCCGTATTATAGTGAACAGTACACTGAGATGATATTCTGGTGTGCCTTGTGCTTACGACTTGCTGTTGTTTTCTCTTGTGCCCTGTCTCGGTTAGATTTGTGCACATTTTTCACTTCAGGTTTGTTACAAACTGAACACCTAACACGGGAAGGCCAGCGTAAGGTGAGAGATACAGTGATAAAAACTTCGTTGTTAACAGAACTTCACATGTTTTCTCCGCAAGGCAGGTGAAGAGGG
>Ga0209628_10002015_pt1 | contig 13561 bp, 11 predicted proteins | sample TergutCu122P4_FD_187285 | JGI IMG/M metagenome (GOLD analysis project Ga0209628, IMG submission 187285) | Cubitermes ugandensis P4 segment gut microbial communities from Kakamega Forest, Kenya - Cu122 P4 (SPAdes) (version 2) | ecosystem: Host-associated > Arthropoda: Insects > Digestive system...
TGAAGAAAATATAAACAATGAAATACAAATTTTTCCAAATCCAACAACGGGCGAGTTAACAATTAATAGTAAACAATTAACAATTAAAAATGTTGAAATTTATGATGTTGTGGGAAAATTACAAAAAGTAGAAATAAAAAAATTAAATAACACAATAATAATAAATATTTCACATTTAGCACCAGGGTTGTATTTTATAACTATAACCGATGAAAATAAAGTAAAAGTAACTAAAAAAATAATAAAAGAATAATAATTAGTAAAAAATTACGTAATATACGTTTTTAATAATAAAATATAAGATATGGAAGAGCAAGAACAAAAAGGAATGAAGGTAATATTTTCGTATGAAAATAAGAGTTGTGCCATTAGGGTACTTAATCCGAAAGAAAGCGTAAAATATACGCTCGACAAAATCAAAGAACAGTCAAAAGACAATCCCGATAAATTGTGGAGTTTGCCCGAAATGGATAACGGTGGCAACAGAATCCGGTATTATTTGGGAAGAATGGTCGGCGAAGGGAAAAGCGAAATTTTGAAAGAAAAAAATAGTAGCGGCGAGGAACAAAGTCTGTTTGACTACAACGTAAAAGATGGTGATAAACTGATTATTATCAAACGTCCCATTGCAGGAGCAATCACTAACAATTAACAGTTAACAGTTATGGAAAGAGAAATAGACGATTATAGAAAAGCCTATGTAGGTCGCGATGCGAAATTGTTTAAAGAATGGGAAAAAATAGACAATAGATATTTTGGTGATACCCAAACAGAATACATTATTCGCAAAAGAAGTGGGTCTGGTTTACCGATAGTTTACGATATTGTTTTTAATATCAAATCAATAATTGGCGTAGAAGAGCCAGATGAACAGGGTTTAAAAAAGCCTATATTTGGAAAGGGACATATTATGCGCATCACATTGCCCAATAATTATCCGGGGTCAGATGGACAACCTGAATTTATGTTTACAACGCCTGTATGGCATCCAAATATTCGTTTTTTTGGCGATTTTAAAGGAAGAGTTTGTCTAAATACAAGCGACCATGGTGCCCAAACAAGTTTGGTGGATTATATAGACAGGGTAATCCAATACCTGACCTACGAAGATTATCACGCCAAAAACGAATATCCTTATCCCGAAGATTTGGATGTTTCCGAATGGGTATTAACTCAGGGCGAACCGAAAGGTTGGGTGCATTTTAAGCAAAATTAGAAAGAAATGAAAAAGAGCATTGTTTTTGCCAGTATTACACTTTTGTGTTGTACGTGGGCGACTGCACAGAGTAAAATCAGATTGCAAAACCCAAAGCAACAACGCGTGGAAGTGTATTTGTATGACGAAAATGATGATAATTTTCTGTTTACGTTGCCGCTAACATTCAATATCACAGATAAAAATGTTTTGGTTATGATGGTTGGAGACGACACAAGGTGCGTAAACGGACAAAGTGTTTGGATGTTTTCAGAAAACCTGTCTCTATCTACTTTGATGAAAAAAAATCATAACGTAAGTGCTACAAAAGCATTCAAACAACGAAATTCAGAACTAAATACGGTGTTAATTTCACACAAAAAAATAACATTGTATAGAGGTTTTGATGATGGTTGTGAAATAGTGGTTCAAAATACAAAACCTGTATTTTTTTCTATACAAGAAGGAACAATAGGTACATTAACATTTTATTTGCAATTTTATGTAGCAAAATCAGACAGTAAATACCCTTACGTTTTTATTGCAAAATGCAAACCTATTGAAATAGAATTGACAATTAAATAAATGCCGTACATTATTTTGTTGCTGGTGCGGATTAATAATCTATGCTTCTCATACAAATTACAAATTCGAGTAAACAAAAGGGGTTTTGTGTCTCTATGTTAGAATTTTTTATGTACCTTTGCACTCTAAACCTTAAAGTAATAAATTTATGTTATCAGCGAGTGATTTAACACAGATACAGCAACACGGAATTTCGGAAGAATCGGCAAAAAGACAAAAAAAAATTGTCAAAAAAAATAAAATAAATGTAAATATTGTTCGACCTGCCGTAACTGCGGATGGCGTGTTTCCAATTGACAAGGAAGTTATTGATGCCGTTATTAAAACACATTCCAAGCGGATTGAAGGAAAAAAAATTATAAAATTTGTTCCCGCATCGGGAGCGGCAACGCGGATGTTTAACCATTTATTTATTGCGTATGAAAAACTTTCTAAAAATAAAAAAAATAATAATTACGCAGAATCTGTTTCTATTTTTTTTGATAATTTGCCTAAATTTGCCTTTTTTGAACCGTTGAAAGAAAGTCTAAAAAAAGATGATTTAGATATTGACAAATTGTTGCAGGAAAAAAAACATTTCCCTATCTTGCAATATTTATTGACAGAAAAAGGCTTGAATTATGGCAATTTTCCCAAAGGATTGTTGCCGTTTCATCGTTATGACGATTATATACGCACCGCTTTGGAAGAGCATTTAATTGAGGCTGTGGATTATGCTTGGGACGGTGATAATATTGCGCGTCTGCATTTTACCGTTTCTTCCGAGCATGTGAACGCTTTTAAATCGCATTGCCAACAAATTGTTCCAAAATACGAAAAACTGTATGGAATTACATACAAAATTGATTTTTCTACGCAGCATCCTTCTACCGATACAATTGCATTTTCCACTGATAATACACCTTTTAGAGATAAAAATGAAGGTTTAGTTTTTCGTCCGGGTGGACACGGAAGTTTGATTGAAAATTTGAATAATCTTGATGCTGATATTATTGTAATCCGAAATATTGACAATGTTTCTTTAAATATATATGGTTCAGAAACAATGGTTTATAAAAAATGGATAATATGTTTTCTGGTTTGCCTAATAAATCGAGTTTCTGAGTATTTGACTATGTTCGATGCAGGAGCATGTTCTTTGGAAGATATCGCAAAAGTAGAATTTTTTTTAAAGAAAATACTTTTTGTTCAATTGAAAAAATCTTATTTTAACTTATCATTGTCAGACAAACAAGCATATTTGTATCGTTTTTTGCATCGTCCTATGCGTGTTTGCGGGATAGTGAAACGAGAAAACGAGCCGGGCGGCGCTCCGTTTTGGGTGAAAGATAAAAAATGGGGAGAATCTTTGCAGATAGTAGAAACTTCCGAAATAAATTTTTCCGACCATAAACAACGAGCAATTTTTGAAAATTCCGATTTTTTCAACCCTGTTGATGTGGCTTGTTATATAAAAAATCATCGTGGTGAAAAGTTTAATCTACAAGATTTTGTAGATTATTCCCGTTATTTTGTATCAGAAAAATCGCATGAAAACAAAATAATAAAAGCGATTGAAAATCCGGGCTTATGGAATGGTGCAATGGCAGATTGGCTAACAGTTTTTCTTACCGTTCCGCTTTCGACATTCTCACCCGTGAAGACAGTAAATGATTTGTTGCGAAAAGAACACGTAAAAAATTAAAAATATACCCTTATTTTTTTCGTTGTAATAGTTTATAAATAAAATTTTAACAAATGAAAGATTCAAAAATAAAAAATAGAAAACGAGAACATCTTTTTCAATTTGCGACTATTATGCTACTTATTGTGGCGGTTAGCGTTATTTCGACCTTTGTTTTTACGCGTTTCGACCTCACCAGCGAAAAACGATATACGTTGTCAAAATCTACGAAAGAAATGCTTAAAAAAATGGACGATGTTGTATATATTAAAGTATATTTGGCGGGGAAGGGACTTCCGCCCGATTATGCAGAGTTGGCAACAAAAACGCGGGAATTTTTAGACGAAATGCGTGCCTATTCCAAAAATATTGAATATGAGTTTATTGATCCAACAAAAGGTAGAGAACCTCACGAAATGAATGCCATTTACGGCGAATTGTACAAAAAAGGATTGAACCCTGAGGCAATACAATCTATGGAGGCAGATGGCGTAAATACGCGTTATGTTGTGCCGGGAGCAATTTTATCTTATCGCCAAAAAGAAGTGCCTATACAATTGCTTGATGATGATGATAGACTGTTGCAAAATAGAGAAGAAATTATTAAGTATTCAATTGAAAAATTGGAATATAACATTGGAAATACCATTCGGCGAGCAACTAACCAACAACCTGCAAAAGTTGCCTTTCTAAAAGGACACGGTGAATTGAAAAATATCGAAACATTAAGAGCCATGTTTGCTATTGGAAATTTTTATTTCGTTGATACCGTGGTATTTAATAGTCGTAGCAGTATATTTAATATTGAAATAACTGATTCAAATTCCGTAGATTCTAAAATAAAAGATAATAAATACGATTTACTTATTATTGCAAAGCCAACGGAACCTTTTGGAAATCACGAAAAATATCTACTTGACCAATTTGTAATGCGCGGCGGGCGTTTATTGTGGTTTATTGACCCCGTCAACGCTGAAATGGACAGTCTATCCTACTACCCCGAAATTGCTTGTTTTGCACGAGAGTTAAATTTGGAAGATATATTTTTTCAATATGGCATCAGAATGAATACCAACCTTTTACAAGATTTGAATGCTGTGCAAATACCTGTTCCGGCTGGCAAGGTTGGTGGACAGATGCAATATAAATATATTCCGTGGTATTATTTTCCGATTATCACACCATTTATTGACCACCCAATTGTGAAAAATTTGAACGTGCTTCGTACAGAATTTGTCAGTTCCGTTGACACCATTGGCGTAAAAAATAATCTTAAAAAAACGGTTTTACTAACAACGTCTGCAAATACTAAAATTGTGAACACACCGACTATTGTAAGTCTGCAAACACTTAAACGAAGAGCCAACATGAGAGAATTTAACAAGCGGTATCTTCCTGTGGCTGTGTTAGTTGAGGGCGAATTTAGTTCCCTATTTTCCGATTTAGAAGGAGAAGATGTTGCCAAATTAGGCGTTATTCACAAAAGCGAACCTACAAAAATGATTTTTGTTTCAGATGGAGATATGATTAAAAATCAACTTCGACAAGATAATTTTGCCTATCCGCTTGGTTTCGACCGATTTACAGGTATGGCATTTGGAAATAAAAACTTTTTACTCAATGCTGTGAATTACCTTTGCGATGACCAAGATATTTTACAAGTCCGTTCCAAAGATTTCAAAATGAGACTATTAGATAAAAATAAAATTTTAAAAGAAAAAAATCTTTGGCAGACACTCAATTTGATATTGCCTATACTCGTTATCACTGTTTTAGGAGGTATATTTGTCAGCATAAGACGAATAAAATATGCAAAATGAAAAATGGAAGATTGAATTTTTAAAAAGATACCTTTTTGCTGTACGTTTTTAAAAAAAATGAAATGAAAAAATTGTACCTATTTTATCCGAATAGTTTTAGTAAGTTTGCTCGCACTTCCTGCAATAGCGTATTTTCAATACCCTAATTTAGATTTTTCTACAAAAATTTTCATCCGTTGGAAATGTTATACGGGAAGGGTTGATTTTCAATGACTAATCACATCCCTTTTGACACAACTTCGTTAATTTCCGAAAAAATGGACATTATAATAGGTTATTACATTTATGATACACTCTGTTATCCTATCAAAAATTAAAATTTAACTAATGAGATGATTAGTTTGCAAATATATCGCAAGGAATTGCTTTTCGTTTAAAATATGTTTTTTTCTTAAAAATATAACTAACTGCAATTTCTGTTCCTCCGCGTGCATAACTTGCCTTTACTAAATCCGATACATTGAAATCGTAACTGATACTGAATGTTAATCGCCTCCACTCCATCCCTGCCGTAAGATAAACAGCATCTCCCCACCGATAGTACAAACCGATATTCGCCTTATTCCGAAAACCTGCCACGTCAATAGGAAGGGTATGAGAGTAAATAGCCCCAATCAAAAATTCTCTACATTTTCCTTGAAATGATAAATATGCAGCAGGAATTATTGCAATACTCGTATGTGCCTCAATACTCGTAACAGCAGATATGACCCACTTGACAGGCAAACAAATAGCATCATTTTTTAGCATAGAAATTTTCGGACGATTGATGTGATAAACGCTAAATCCGACCTGATAAAAACTCAAAAATCCTGGTTGATAAAACCACTGAGTTCCAAGTCCAACATCTGCATACCAATAATTATTACCATAAAATGTCTCATTATTACCTGAATTTGGGTTGTATATTCCGTTTTGCCACTGATCGTCAAATAAAAGTTTAGAATAATCCCACGAACACTGGACACCGCCGATGGAAACTCCGCCCATTAAAAAATTGTTATTCCGACTGTTAAGTGCATGTGCATACGAAAATACTAAATTTCCTTGTATGGTAGTAAATTTGGAATCTCCCGCTTGGTCGTAATCAAAATTGGTACCAAATCCGAATAAATCTTGTTTGCTTGGACGTTTTACTAAAGGTAAATCCGCTGACAAGCCCGTTGTTCGGTAGGCTTTGGTAAACGAATTCCATTGTCCGCGATTATAAGCACCCATACGAAGATTCCCGTCAAAAAAACCGCATGCCGAAGGATTTATTGATGCAGGAGATATCCAAAATTGCGAAATATGAATATCCTGTGATACCAAAACTATCGGTATCAAAAAAAACATCAACAATGCTATTCGTCTTCCTTTGTAATAAACACCCATAAGATATTATTTTTGCAAAGGTACAAAATTTATTTGTTTTTTTTGCCGCAAATTACACGAATTTGCTTTTTACCACAAAGGCACACAAAGGGTTTTCATAAAGTGCACAAAGAAAATCATAGCATTAGCAAGATTTGTTTTGTTCGTGTGGTTTGTGAAAAAAAACGTAATCTTTAATTCATAATTAAATAAAAAATTATACCTTTGCATTTTCCTTATTATATGGAAATAATCGAAAATAAACAAATGAATAAAACTAAAAAAAATCATATTATTAGGCAATACACACTCTTTTTCACGTGTATATTTTGTTTTATTTCTGTTTATTCGCAGCAGTCGCCGAATGCTTTTTTGGAGGCGGCAAAATATTGGGAAAAAGAAGGCGATAGACAGTCTGCCGTTTATTTTTATAGGGAATATATTGCGGCAAATACCGTAACTGAAATAGGTATTTATTACAAATGCGGTATGTTGTTGAAAGATATTTTTCATTATTCTGATGCCGAATTTTACCTGAAAAAAGTGGTCAATTCCGATAGCCTTTTTGCCTATCCAGATGCGTTGTTTTGGCTGGGAATGGTGCAAAAAAATAAAGGAAATTACCAAGATGCACAAAAATCATTTCAACGGTATCAAACGGAATATGCCTCTGATAAAAATTTGATATTGCAAAAACGAGTTATCACCGAATTAAACTCTTTTGAATTGATTACCAAAATGTTAGCCGACACTTTGCCTGTGGAAATTAAACAAGTTTCCGACCTCGTTAATACAAAATATTCTGATTACAACGGGGTGCAATTTAACGATGAGGCGTTGTATTTTTCCAGTATTCGTCAGATTTCAAGCGGCGAAACGAACAGCGTTTTGGAAGATTTTTATATGTCAATGATATTTACGGCACCCTACACCGTTAATGGCATAGTCAAAACGACTCCCTTGCCGCCGATAATCAATAATCCGAAGTATCACAACGGGAATTTTTGTTTTAATAATGATAAAACGAAGTTATATTTCACGCGTTGCCCTATTTCCACGAAAAAAGAAAAACATTGTGCGATTTGGGTAGCCGATTTTACCAATGAAAAATGGGGAAATCCTCGAAAATTAGATAAAATTATCAATCAATGGGGGTCTAATTCTTCGCAACCTTGTTTTGCCTATACTAATGATTATCAGATACTTTTCTTCGTTTCAGACAGAAAAGGAGGCTTCGGCGGAATGGATATTTGGTACAGTTTAATTCAAGACAATGATTTTACCGAACCTGTAAATTTGGGAAATATTATCAATACGGCGGGCGATGAAATTACGCCATTTTACCACGAAAAGACGCAAACACTGTATTTTAGTTCCGATTGGCACGAAGGATTAGGTGGTTTTGATATTTTTAAATCAAAGGGGGCTTTGGGTTCGTGGGAAAAACCTGTCAATATGGGTTACCCGATAAATTCGTCTGCAAATGATATGTATTTTACTGTAAATGAGGTAGATAATGATGGATTTCTTACTTCCAACCGTTTGGGTTCATATTACGTAACAGACGAAACCTGTTGCAATGATATTTACGAATACCGCTGGCTCGGAAAACCTGTTAATATACACAGAGACACGCTTTTAGTGAAAAATATCAGCCACATTTCCAAGTCCATTAACGATATTTTGCCCATCACACTTTATTTTCACAACGATGAGCCGAATCCAAGAAGTTTGTCCACCACCACCGAAAAAGATTATAAAAAGACGTTGGAAGAGTACGTTGCAATGATGAATTTGTATAAAACTGAGTATTCCAAGGGTTTACAGGGCGAAGAAAAGGAAAAAGCAATCGCAGATATTGATACTTTTTTTGCAAAAACGGTCGGAACAGGCTTTGCACATTTGGAATTATTTACGCAATGGTTGCTGGAAGATTTGGAGCAAGAAAATAACGTAACGATTACCATTATTGGGTTTGCAAGTCCTTTACATTCAGACGATTACAATGTTAATTTATCATTAAGACGAATTTCAAGTCTGAAAAATTATATTTACAAGCAAAAAATCTTTGACAAATATCTTGATACGACAACTGCTGGAAATAAACTGCGATTTATCGAAGACCCGCGCGGCAAACGCTTTGCAGCAGAATACGTTAGCGGAAATCCAAACGATGTTCGGAACTCCATTTACAGCATCGCCGCTGGTTTGGAACGAAGGATTCAAATTACGCTTTATAAATCGGAAAAAGACACGAGCATCAAAAAACCGAACTTGTATTTATCTGAAAAAGAGATAGTTATCAAACAAATTCCCGAAATAGACAAATACGAACTCTACATACAGATAAAAAACACAGGAAATGCCGAATTAGAAATTCAAAACATCACCTCCGACAACGAACAACTAAAAGCAACCATCTCAAAATCAACCATTTCGCCCGAAGAGACAACTTTTATTCGCCTCGATTTTTCTTCCGAACTATTTAAAACCCTAAAAACCACGAAAATAACAATTCAAAGTGATGAAGGAACCGAATGGATGGGTATAAATTTTCAATTGTAAAAAAATCCTGTTCACTATTTATCCACCTAATATATACTAAAAAATGAAAAGTAGCGTTTTCCGTTGCATAATACCGAAAAAAAGTGGAACGATGAAATCCAAAAAGTATAAGTTTAATAGTAAGTCTCTATCTTTTGAAAAAATAAAAACTACACCATTTCAATGGCTTAAGAAAATACTTTCTTACTTGACTACCGCTATTTCTTTCGCTGTAATTGTGCTTGTTATTTGGACGGTGTTTTTTGAATCTCCAAAAGAAAAACAACTTAAACGGGAGTTACAAGCCAACAATCAGACACTTACTTTTTTACAAAAACGAATAGATTTATTATCAAATGTAATTCACGGTATGGAAGATAAGGATAATAATTTATATCGAGTTATTTTAGATGCTGAACCCATTGATAGAAATTCATTTATAAAAGATTATGAAGAGGAATATTCTCAAAATCAATCAGATGCCTTAAAGCAAGCGCAAATAAAAACAAGTATTCTCACGCTGCGAACACAAACACAGTTAAGTTCCTACAAAGAACTTTGGGAATTGGCAAAAGAAAAAGAAGCAAGACGGGCATCTATTCCTGCTATTTCTCCTGTTAAAAATCCGACTGTCGTATCGGGGTTTGGTAAGCGTTATCATCCTGTTTATAAGATATTAAGGCAACATACGGGCATTGATATTATCGGAAAAAAAGGAACTCCCATATACGCTACAGCAGACGGAATTGTAACCGTAGAGCCTGAAGGTTACTCCGGATATGGAATATTGGTGCACATCAATCATGGACGCGGTTATCAGACTTTATATGCCCATTTATCTAAGAAAATAGTTAAAATTGGACAAAAGGTAAAACGAGGCGAAGTGATAGGATATATGGGAAGTACGGGTTTGTCGGTAGGCGTGCACCTACATTATGAGGTAATAAAAAACGGTGAAAAAGTAAACCCTATCCATTACTTCTTCGGCGACCTTACCCCAGAAGAATACAACGAAATATTAAAACAAGCATCAGAAATTAACCAATCGTTGTCGTAAAATTCAACAATTTTTCAACCTCTTTTTAATACATATAACTTGCTTTAAATTTTTTCCCTAATGGAGCAACGAAATTTACTCCGAATATAAGATTTACGTTTTTCATTCTATCAATATAGATAAAATTATTGGTATAGTCCACAAGTGCATATAATTGGAAAACATTTAACGTGAAATTTACACCCAGTCCAGGATTTAATAAGGAACTTTGTTTAAACGTATTGCCGACAACTACATCAAACCATTTTCCAACATTGCGAGTGTAAGAAACACTTCCGCTCGGAACAAAAACATCATTTATAAATATACCTCTGAAATTCAGATTAAATCTGTCTTTTGGTGAAGCATAGATAGAAAAACCTACATTAAAGCGGGTATTTAGCCATTTTGTGTAACTTGATATTTTTTTTGTTTCCAACGAAAAATTGTTTAGGAGTGAATCACCAAGTTCCATAAAATAATCCTTAATTTTTTCCGAAAAATTGTTATTACCATCCTCAAAAATATTATCCGATACATAGCCTTTGAACGAAAACGTGTCGCCAGAAATCGCGTATTGATATGATTGTGTTTTCCATTTAATCTGCCCAATATCCAACACGGCGGCACTTATCTCAAACATATCGTTAATTTTATAACGTCCGCCCACATCAATTGAAAAGCCGTGATTTTTCCAAAGTGCATCGGCAACTCGAAAATTGCCTACGTCTTCGTCAAATACATCATACACACAAGTGAATTTTCCTTGTATATCGCTGTTTAGCAGTAGTTCGTGGTAATTTTCACCCGTAGTTAGCGAAATGTTTGCTTTATTAGTGTACGCATTTAAAAGTCCTGTTAAATACTTGACATTCAATCCGAAAGAAATATTTTCATTTATTTCTCTGTTGTATCCAACTCCAAATTCAAGATAAGCGTTGACGGACAAAAAATCATCTTTTACAAACGATAATTTTTCGTTTTTTTCTCTATCATTTCCTTCTACTAAAAAAGCCAAAAGGTCTTTTTGAAAGTTGATATTGCCGTTCACTTTTACAGCCGTAAAAAGACTAATGTATTTTTTGCCATTTCTGGCACCAAAATGAATAGGGTCGTCTTGAAACCAAAAACCAATAACATTATTTTGTTTCATCTTATTAAATACTTTTTCTGATAGAGAGAAAGGACTAAATGGAAGATTTACCCCTACCTGAACCCTTCCAATACCGGGAAAACTAACATGACCATCATACGGAATAACCGCACCGGGATTTTCCTGTGCCACTTGCGGAATACGAAGTTCTTTTAAAAGGAAACTTTCCTGTGCAAAACTTTGCGTTGTAATAAAACACAAACCCAAAAACAAAAAACAAAGCGATTTATTTATATTATACTGTTTCATATCACCCTCCTATTTTTTATCGTAATTTGAAATACTTTCATTAATCTCCGAAATTGTCCCGTCAATTTTCGTATCTAACTTAACAGACAAAAGAACATTCATATAATTAGATTTGAACAATTTAACATCTTTAATTTCTTTCGATACCGCTTCACGAGACGTAAACCGTTCTCTAATTATTAAATATCGTGTGTTTTCAAGTCGTTTAAATTTTTCATTCGACATATCAATTTCTTCATCAGTAATGATTGGTGTTTTAATAAGGTAGGTCGAAGCATCAACGATACCCGCTTTTACAAAAATATCGTAATCTCGTATTGAGTCTAAAATACGATAATTTACATCTGCAAAATAAATTTGTACATTAGCGTCCAAAGGAAGTGAGTTTATCGCTTTTACAAACATTGTAACTTTTTCTATATGAATGGTTGGGTCGTCTGCATATTTTGCTGTTCCTTTCAGGCTTGCCGCCACCGTATCTCTTCGTATAAAACTATCCACTTTTACGTGAGCAGGTACTTCTATTCGCGGATTCAGATTTATTTTTCCATTGTTGCCCGGAGGATTATCTGCTTTTACACTAAAACCAAGTGCCGACATTTCTCCTTTAAAAATAATATTAGTCGGGTCATATATAGGCAATGTATCAATAGTGAGTGTTCTCCGTGAAACTCCGCTTGCAACTGCCGCCATAATCCGGCTTGTTTTTGGAAGAATACCTGCAGCAACTGCCGACTTCATTATTCCATCTTGGTTTTCATATTCCCATTTTTTCAACGTCAAATCAAAGCCAGTTGTCGTATAACTATTATCTGTATATAGCATAACGTAAGCCAGCATGGGTGTCCAACCTTCGTTTTTTCGCAAATCTACAAAGAAATTAAGCGAAAATTTTACGACCGTATCCAAACTTGTAAAATTAGGAGGTATCGAAATAGGAATATTCGTTTTGTCGTAAATAATCACACACAAATCATAATCATCTTTGTTGTATTCTATATAAAAATTTTTGGTTGCCGAATCTCTATTAATTCGTTTTACAACGTCTTCCCCTTTGATTGTTAAATCCATCAAAGGTATTCCATAAGTAGGCGATATATTTAATCGCACATCAGGTCCTTTGTCTCTCAGTGTTTTATCTTTCCAACACGACTGCAACAAAATTGCTGCAACACAAAGAACTACTATCGAAAAAAACTTATTTAACGGTTTCATCTCTTTCCATATTTTAGTTTATACTAATTTAATTAAAAATTACTGAAGATGTGCAAAGGTACATTTTTTTATTCAATTACGAACTAAAAATTACGAATTACGAGTTTTTTTAACCACAAACCACACGAATAGGGAAAATTGGGCTTTTCAAGCCATTTAACGAACACTTAGCAATTTGTGCGGAAAATAGCAAGAATACGAATTACAAGTCCGAACCAGCGAAAGAATCCAAAGGATTCAAATATTTATAGAAATTGATATTTTGGTGAATATACGACTCCGAAGGAGTCGAACACAGACGAAAACCTTTTATTTTCTATAAATATACAATCCTTTCAGGATTATATTAAGGGCAAAATTATAAATTTGTGCGAGCATGGGATTTTTTGTATTGTTTTTTTTTAGTACCTTTGCATTTAGTTGTATTAGTGGGAGTGTGCCAAGTTAAGCGCTCACCGTGTATAATATTTTTATTATTTTTTACAAAGCGCATATCGGACTTGGCTTATATGCTTTTTTATTATGTTATTGTAAAAAACTATCTTAAAAAAAATCGTATTCTCCTAAAAATAAGCCCTTAATTCCAAACTTCCAAGATGTTTCATTTTATAACTATCGCCGATGCGTCCTTCGTAGGAGAGGTTTAGTTGTAGGTTTTGGAATATAGTTGTTTGGTACATTAGGTTTATGATGCCGTTGTTTCCGGGGCTGAGTGCCTCCAACATTTCGTAACTCGCAGGGGAAGACT
>Ga0209628_10002017_pt1 | contig 13553 bp, 8 predicted proteins | sample TergutCu122P4_FD_187285 | JGI IMG/M metagenome (GOLD analysis project Ga0209628, IMG submission 187285) | Cubitermes ugandensis P4 segment gut microbial communities from Kakamega Forest, Kenya - Cu122 P4 (SPAdes) (version 2) | ecosystem: Host-associated > Arthropoda: Insects > Digestive system >...
GCTTTTTGTCAGAGATTGAACACAGCGCCGGTTTCCTTACTGAGTTCGATGAAGAGCTCTGGCGCAGCGTCGCGGAGTCGATGACTGTTTACGGCGAAAGTGACTTTGTGGTTAAATTTAGAGACGGGAGTGAAGTGCGGGTTAGTGGTCCTGATATGTAACCTTTTGTGACCTTTGTAACTTATATAACTGAAGTGTACCCCGAACTGTGGACAATAAATAAAAGTCAGTTTAGTCAGTCTTGAAAGTGAAGTAGCGGTTGAGTTATAATAAGGGAGCTTTTACCCGCACATAGGATAGGCAACGCTGGAGAGCGACCTGAGCGGTGTACGGGGTTTCACGAAGTGGCGGGCGGCGATAGATCGCCGCTTTCGTCTGTCCCGCCACTTTGGAAAACAAAAGCGATAAACTCCGGGGGTTCGGGGGCAGAGCCCCCGAGGGGATATGATCCAGTAATGATCCAATCGTAGTACTCATTAGGGGAGAGCTTTACATTCATAATAAAATTTTTTTAATTATTCTTCATTATACGTCTTAATCCAACAATATAGAGACAAGTGCCTACTAGTGCTACGATCATATGATCACGTAATTGTGTTATGATGTTCCCCGTATATATAACCAACGAATTGCTGGGAATTGCTTCAAAAAATAAGAGAGTGTAAGATAAAACATTATAATAATGAGTAGATACATAGTAAAAAATCATTGGTATACACATAACAATGTAGCGGTTACTTGCTAAAATAGATACTCCAAGGGAAAGAATGGCATATGAAGTAAAATATAGCATAGTGTTAAGAAAAACTACAAGTGCATAATTAAGCATTGATCTATTATATAAGTCTTTAAATTGATATAAATAATCTATGTACCATATTTTAGTAGAAGGGGATGGATCAAAAATAAAAAATAATGCAAATAAAGTAGTATGTGAAACTACTGTTAAAAATAAACTGATAATTATTGTACTGATAAAGCGACTAATCGCAAATGTTTTAAAACCAGTTCTTGAAATAATACTGTTTGCGACCTCCGAATGAATATCAGTACCAAGTGTCCAGGTTATAGCTATAGCTGGAAATATTGGTCCGATAAGGTTTACAACATTGTAGTATGAAAAATCGGTTGCAAATAAATATAAATTGAGAGTACCAGGATTTGAAGTCCAATCATAGATAAATGAGTTTGTCATGTATAAGGATAATATGTAGGTAGAGAATAGTAAGAATGCCGCAACCAATAGACTCTTCATGCATCTTTTTATATCAACGAAAACAAGATTTACGATCAAAGAGATCCACCTCCACCAATCTATTTTCTTTGATTTCAAAAACTTTATTAGTCAACATTTCAATATCATCTTTTTGATGAGTGGCTATAAGTATACTCATTCCTTCTTTTTTTATTAATTCAAGTAAAATTTTTCTAATCTTTTGAATACTATTTTTATCGAGATTTGACATTGGTTCGTCAAGTAAGACTAGACGTGGTCTATCTAAGATAGCCATTATAATCCCAAGTTTTTGTTTCATACCTAACGAATATTTCTTTGTCGGTCTCTTGTCACTTGGGTCCAGCTCAAATAGTTCTAATAACGAACGTATTCGTGATGCATCAGCAATTCTTTGAATACTTGCTAATGCTTTTAGGTTTTCGCTTGCACTCAGGTTAAGCAATATTCCGGGACGTTCTATAAGTACTCCCAAATGTCTTGAATACTTGCCAAAACTGATCTTTTCGTCGCAGATCCATATGCATCCACGATCTGGTTTAAGTAATCCGGCAATCATCTTCAACAAAACAGTTTTCCCACTACCGTTGTGACCAATTAGCCCGACTGCTTCTCCACAGTTAATTGAAAGTGATACATCCCGAAGGATCACTGTTTCGCCGAACTTTTTTTCGAGTTGTTTACAAGTTAACAACATTTATTTTTCCTCCAAATTTTGTAGTTATATGGTTTGGAATACCAATTAATAACACTTTAGCAAAAAAAGCTAAAGTCAAAACTAAAATCCATCCAAAATTATAAATAATCGCAAGAAGTGGTATATCCTCCTTAAAAAATGAAACTAATTGTACACTGCTTAAAGGATAAGGCAATGCGAACTGGGGATACAGTATTGGTAATCCTATCGACAGAATACAGAGTAAAATACTTAAATAGTCAAAGTCAGTCAATATGAAGCAGATTTCTTGTAAGCTTAAAAGGAACAGTATGCGAATAGTACTTAAAATAAATACACTCACAATCAAAGCGCATTCCGACATGCTATCCAACTCTTCAAATAGTGTAAAACATCTCGTTACTGGCATAAAGCTTACAAATACAAATAAAAATAGAACTGTGAATCCACTCACTATTAAAGCAGTCAACATGTTAGTGATTATTTCACTTATAGCAAAATATATTCTATTTTGATGTTTAAGTAAGAATGTATAATTTGTTGTATATAAATATGCTCTTGTCTGCTTTCCCCTATACAACACACAAGGAAGCGTTAATAATAAAACATATACGGTTGAAATCGTCCTATCTTGATTTGGCGCAGTATTGTCAAAAAGAAGAATGTACATATCAAATCGAGATAAACCGCCTTCGCTAAACTTAATTAACAAAGTGAACGCATTCACAAATATTGGGAAAAGTAAAAATAAAAAAATCAGTGTGAGGAATTTTTTCGAAATTCGTTGAGTTATTAATCGATTAATGTATATTTGATTCATTTATCGCACACCCTTTTATAAATCGGACAACAGATAGAAATAATAAAATAATAACAAAATATGCTAAAATCCAGTAGCTGTAGTTATTTATTAAGTCTGCATAATTTCCGTTTGATTTTTGTAAATATGCATGCTCAGAAGGCAGTAACCAGTACGGAGGGGTGGTTAATACTAAGTGAATAGTTTCATCAACAAATATACAAACAACGGTAAAAATCACACTAAATACGACTCTTTGAATAAGTTGTGAAATAAAGGCAAATAACAAAGTATAGAATCCACCCCACAGAAAAGTTAAGAACATTTGGTTTATCCAACCATTAACAGAATAGATTAATTGAGACGTATCATATAACAGAACGTTTGATAGATGTAAATTAGCAGTAATGCAATAAGTGATAATAATAGTCCCCAAATAATTAAGATAGCATATACATAAACACATGAACATTTGCAAAACAACTGAATAGCTTTCTTTAGCGTAACTACCCAATTTTTGCCTATAAAAATCACGTTGAGGATAAATTGAATTACAATGGGTAAAGAGTACGAGAGAAGGTAAGAACCATGCGAAGTTACTTTTAAATCCTTGCATTAAAATCGATGTAGCTAATATGTGAAATGGTGCCGAATAATTCTCTATGCGAACAAATAGCATAGCAAGTAAATAAATCAAGCACATTATAGAAAAAAGCATATATTTAGGAAGAGTGACTACACCGATAAACGATCTTCTAATTATATTCATATTTTCATTTACCTCGCTTTTTTATCCCAGCCATATCGATTTTCTCCTATATGGCTGGGATGCTGCTTTTATATCCCTAACCTAAGTCATTTTTACTTTCTTTAAGATTCATCAGGCGACCACGATCCTGCTATCTTTATGTCATAGTTATTTTTATTCTGACAGGATAACTTATATTGAATCGTTGTATCAGCGGGATAACTTGAATAATCGATTGTTACACGTGAATTATCGCTAACAATCTTGGATACTGTTTTTTTATTACCATTAATATCACGAGCCCAACAAGTCATTGAGCTAGCATTACTGTTAGACAACTGCTGTACATAACCTTTTTGATCCCCGTTATTACTTTTAACGTTTACGACAGCAGCTTTATTACTACTATATTTACTACGTAGTGTCGTGTAGTTAACTGTTTGATTGTAAACAACAGGCGATGTGTTAAACGAACCAATATCCTGTTGTGCAAAACCAATTACAGTTATCGAGAGAAGTGTAAAAGTGGCGCACAGAACTTTCCGAAACGAATGAAAACTTTTCATAATTTTTCTCCTTTCTTATTTTGATTTAGATATAACTTTGATTTGCAATTTAAGTCATATGCATAACCTCCTTTATACTGTCGATAATGTTCAGGAGTGGATATCCACAACGCCTATCAAGCGTGGATAGGTTTTTATGCCCCATTGTTTTGCGAATCATATGACGACTCTTTGCCGTTAGCTGTGAATTTTTCTTCGTATCCCAAATAAGGAATTATAGTGTGTATCGCAACCGGGTAAACCGTTATGTTGTCATCATCTAGACTACAATACACGTAACATATAAGATCGTTGTCGCCTTTAACAAAATACGGATAGCTATCGAAGAAGTCAAACTGTTTATCATCGATCCCATTAATATAAATTCTCAATTGTGACCATACACGATAAATCAGTTTTCCGTCTGCATTCTCATAAACATCCACTGTGTTTGTCCAAAATCCATCAAGTGAAACTAATTTCGTGATTTGCATCACTATCTTATCTTTCTTGACATTATATAGTTGGTTCATTAACCATCCTTCTTTGTCATCAGCAATAGATAGTTCTTGAGACCATTTACACTTTTTTATTAGTAATGAACATTCGTTTGTGAACGCGTAATTCATACAATACAAAGGTATCAAAGCATCTATAACTCCGTTTCGCAAACTGTTGATTAGATGATCAGGGGCAACTTGTTCACCTAAATAGTTTAGCTTTTGATTACTCAAGATGTTATGAACATCTGCTGGGCGAAATTCACTAACGTCCTCTGAAATCATTACCGACATAATCCACTCTTGATTTCTATGTGATTGGATATCAAGAGAAAGATATAGGGGGTCTTCTTGATTAGCTTCACAGCCATATAATAATAATCCCCAAATAAGTAAAAGAATTAATGCTCCTAGTTTCAATTTCATTGAGACTCCCTCTTTTCGTATACTACCTAAAAATCCATTAAAATATTTTCTCTTTCATTTTTATGTATTTAGCATTCACTTTTCGCTAAACTCATGCTTCATACACGTATGCCGTATTATAACCCAGAAATAAATCGCCAAACACACCCTAATTTCCACTTTTTTTCGAAAACGCCATAATAAACGAAAAAATTAACCACGCACATGCATGAAGTACGCGGTATAATCAAGAAGCGGCAACTGCTCGTTCTTTTGTGGGACTCGAGCTCGAACCCTAATTTGGGAATGGTTCTTGCATCGCACCGCGAATTGTACCAAGCCTTAGGGCATTAGGACGTACGTTAAATCGTAAATAAAGGCGAGAACCGCGCCGTAAATACACTGTCAAGGAGGCTGCGGATGGCAAGATCCAAAGCTCAATCGGTAATCAAGACCGATGATGACGAACTGTACTACGGGCGTTGCGCGGGCATTGATGTGCACAAGAAACTCCTTGTTGTCTGTTTGCGAATCGGGCGCAAGCATGAAATAAGGGAGTTCGGCACACGTACGCATCAACTCACACGTCAAGCAACTCTCCAAGCTCGGCGTAACAATCCCCGATGACATCCTGAGCGCCGCTTTCCAGCGTCCGCCCGACGGATAATTCCTACAGTGTTATAATTACTCTCTTCTAATATCAGTTACTGCTGATGCTTGCTTTGCTATACCTGTTTTATGATCCTTCTAGAGTCTTTTTCACGTTAAAAAAATCGCCAACCACGCCCTAAAAGCGACATTTTTCTAAAACACCACGATAAACGAAAAAATTAACCATGCGCATGCATGAAGCACGCGGTATAATCATGAAGCGATAACCAGATTCGCCAACACATAGATAATAACGCCAACTCGAAGTTGAATAAAGAAGAATATAACCAGCGGCGCGACACGATGCTGGATGAACACGACTCCATAGTAAACAAGATCAATGATATAGAAAACAACAGGCGTGAGCACGCCGCCAAGCGCGAGAGCATAACGCGCTTTTTGTCAGAGATTGAACACAGCGCCGGTTTCCTTACTGAGTTCGATGAAGAGCTCTGGCGCAGCGTCGCGGAGTCGATGACTGTTTACGGCGAAAGTGACTTTGTGGTTAAATTTAGAGACGGGAGTGAAGTGCGGGTTAGTGGTCCTGATATGTAACCTTTTGTGACCTTTGTAACTTATATAACTGAAGTGTACCCCGAACTGTGGACAATAAATAAAAGTCAGTTTAGTCAGTCTTGAAAGTGAAGTAGCGGTTGAGTTATAATAAGGGAGCTTTTACCCGCACATAGGATAGGCAACGCTGGAGAGCGACCTGAGCGGTGTACGGGGTTTCACGAAGTGGCGGGCGGCGATAGATCGCCGCTTTCGTCTGTCCCGCCACTTTGGAAAACAAAAGCGATAAACTCCGGGGGTTCGGGGGCAGAGCCCCCGAGGGGATATGATCCAGTAATGATCCAATCGTAGTACTCATTAGGGGAGAGCTTTACATTCATAATAAAATTTTTTTAATTATTCTTCATTATACGTCTTAATCCAACAATATAGAGACAAGTGCCTACTAGTGCTACGATCATATGATCACGTAATTGTGTTATGATGTTCCCCGTATATATAACCAACGAATTGCTGGGAATTGCTTCAAAAAATAAGAGAGTGTAAGATAAAACATTATAATAATGAGTAGATACATAGTAAAAAATCATTGGTATACACATAACAATGTAGCGGTTACTTGCTAAAATAGATACTCCAAGGGAAAGAATGGCATATGAAGTAAAATATAGCATAGTGTTAAGAAAAACTACAAGTGCATAATTAAGCATTGATCTATTATATAAGTCTTTAAATTGATATAAATAATCTATGTACCATATTTTAGTAGAAGGGGATGGATCAAAAATAAAAAATAATGCAAATAAAGTAGTATGTGAAACTACTGTTAAAAATAAACTGATAATTATTGTACTGATAAAGCGACTAATCGCAAATGTTTTAAAACCAGTTCTTGAAATAATACTGTTTGCGACCTCCGAATGAATATCAGTACCAAGTGTCCAGGTTATAGCTATAGCTGGAAATATTGGTCCGATAAGGTTTACAACATTGTAGTATGAAAAATCGGTTGCAAATAAATATAAATTGAGAGTACCAGGATTTGAAGTCCAATCATAGATAAATGAGTTTGTCATGTATAAGGATAATATGTAGGTAGAGAATAGTAAGAATGCCGCAACCAATAGACTCTTCATGCATCTTTTTATATCAACGAAAACAAGATTTACGATCAAAGAGATCCACCTCCACCAATCTATTTTCTTTGATTTCAAAAACTTTATTAGTCAACATTTCAATATCATCTTTTTGATGAGTGGCTATAAGTATACTCATTCCTTCTTTTTTTATTAATTCAAGTAAAATTTTTCTAATCTTTTGAATACTATTTTTATCGAGATTTGACATTGGTTCGTCAAGTAAGACTAGACGTGGTCTATCTAAGATAGCCATTATAATCCCAAGTTTTTGTTTCATACCTAACGAATATTTCTTTGTCGGTCTCTTGTCACTTGGGTCCAGCTCAAATAGTTCTAATAACGAACGTATTCGTGATGCATCAGCAATTCTTTGAATACTTGCTAATGCTTTTAGGTTTTCGCTTGCACTCAGGTTAAGCAATATTCCGGGACGTTCTATAAGTACTCCCAAATGTCTTGAATACTTGCCAAAACTGATCTTTTCGTCGCAGATCCATATGCATCCACGATCTGGTTTAAGTAATCCGGCAATCATCTTCAACAAAACAGTTTTCCCACTACCGTTGTGACCAATTAGCCCGACTGCTTCTCCACAGTTAATTGAAAGTGATACATCCCGAAGGATCACTGTTTCGCCGAACTTTTTTTCGAGTTGTTTACAAGTTAACAACATTTATTTTTCCTCCAAATTTTGTAGTTATATGGTTTGGAATACCAATTAATAACACTTTAGCAAAAAAAGCTAAAGTCAAAACTAAAATCCATCCAAAATTATAAATAATCGCAAGAAGTGGTATATCCTCCTTAAAAAATGAAACTAATTGTACACTGCTTAAAGGATAAGGCAATGCGAACTGGGGATACAGTATTGGTAATCCTATCGACAGAATACAGAGTAAAATACTTAAATAGTCAAAGTCAGTCAATATGAAGCAGATTTCTTGTAAGCTTAAAAGGAACAGTATGCGAATAGTACTTAAAATAAATACACTCACAATCAAAGCGCATTCCGACATGCTATCCAACTCTTCAAATAGTGTAAAACATCTCGTTACTGGCATAAAGCTTACAAATACAAATAAAAATAGAACTGTGAATCCACTCACTATTAAAGCAGTCAACATGTTAGTGATTATTTCACTTATAGCAAAATATATTCTATTTTGATGTTTAAGTAAGAATGTATAATTTGTTGTATATAAATATGCTCTTGTCTGCTTTCCCCTATACAACACACAAGGAAGCGTTAATAATAAAACATATACGGTTGAAATCGTCCTATCTTGATTTGGCGCAGTATTGTCAAAAAGAAGAATGTACATATCAAATCGAGATAAACCGCCTTCGCTAAACTTAATTAACAAAGTGAACGCATTCACAAATATTGGGAAAAGTAAAAATAAAAAAATCAGTGTGAGGAATTTTTTCGAAATTCGTTGAGTTATTAATCGATTAATGTATATTTGATTCATTTATCGCACACCCTTTTATAAATCGGACAACAGATAGAAATAATAAAATAATAACAAAATATGCTAAAATCCAGTAGCTGTAGTTATTTATTAAGTCTGCATAATTTCCGTTTGATTTTTGTAAATATGCATGCTCAGAAGGCAGTAACCAGTACGGAGGGGTGGTTAATACTAAGTGAATAGTTTCATCAACAAATATACAAACAACGGTAAAAATCACACTAAATACGACTCTTTGAATAAGTTGTGAAATAAAGGCAAATAACAAAGTATAGAATCCACCCCACAGAAAAGTTAAGAACATTTGGTTTATCCAACCATTAACAGAATAGATTAATTGAGACGTATCATATAACAGAACGTTTGATAGATGTAAATTAGCAGTAATGCAATAAGTGATAATAATAGTCCCCAAATAATTAAGATAGCATATACATAAACACATGAACATTTGCAAAACAACTGAATAGCTTTCTTTAGCGTAACTACCCAATTTTTGCCTATAAAAATCACGTTGAGGATAAATTGAATTACAATGGGTAAAGAGTACGAGAGAAGGTAAGAACCATGCGAAGTTACTTTTAAATCCTTGCATTAAAATCGATGTAGCTAATATGTGAAATGGTGCCGAATAATTCTCTATGCGAACAAATAGCATAGCAAGTAAATAAATCAAGCACATTATAGAAAAAAGCATATATTTAGGAAGAGTGACTACACCGATAAACGATCTTCTAATTATATTCATATTTTCATTTACCTCGCTTTTTTATCCCAGCCATATCGATTTTCTCCTATATGGCTGGGATGCTGCTTTTATATCCCTAACCTAAGTCATTTTTACTTTCTTTAAGATTCATCAGGCGACCACGATCCTGCTATCTTTATGTCATAGTTATTTTTATTCTGACAGGATAACTTATATTGAATCGTTGTATCAGCGGGATAACTTGAATAATCGATTGTTACACGTGAATTATCGCTAACAATCTTGGATACTGTTTTTTTATTACCATTAATATCACGAGCCCAACAAGTCATTGAGCTAGCATTACTGTTAGACAACTGCTGTACATAACCTTTTTGATCCCCGTTATTACTTTTAACGTTTACGACAGCAGCTTTATTACTACTATATTTACTACGTAGTGTCGTGTAGTTAACTGTTTGATTGTAAACAACAGGCGATGTGTTAAACGAACCAATATCCTGTTGTGCAAAACCAATTACAGTTATCGAGAGAAGTGTAAAAGTGGCGCACAGAACTTTCCGAAACGAATGAAAACTTTTCATAATTTTTCTCCTTTCTTATTTTGATTTAGATATAACTTTGATTTGCAATTTAAGTCATATGCATAACCTCCTTTATACTGTCGATAATGTTCAGGAGTGGATATCCACAACGCCTATCAAGCGTGGATAGGTTTTTATGCCCCATTGTTTTGCGAATCATATGACGACTCTTTGCCGTTAGCTGTGAATTTTTCTTCGTATCCCAAATAAGGAATTATAGTGTGTATCGCAACCGGGTAAACCGTTATGTTGTCATCATCTAGACTACAATACACGTAACATATAAGATCGTTGTCGCCTTTAACAAAATACGGATAGCTATCGAAGAAGTCAAACTGTTTATCATCGATCCCATTAATATAAATTCTCAATTGTGACCATACACGATAAATCAGTTTTCCGTCTGCATTCTCATAAACATCCACTGTGTTTGTCCAAAATCCATCAAGTGAAACTAATTTCGTGATTTGCATCACTATCTTATCTTTCTTGACATTATATAGTTGGTTCATTAACCATCCTTCTTTGTCATCAGCAATAGATAGTTCTTGAGACCATTTACACTTTTTTATTAGTAATGAACATTCGTTTGTGAACGCGTAATTCATACAATACAAAGGTATCAAAGCATCTATAACTCCGTTTCGCAAACTGTTGATTAGATGATCAGGGGCAACTTGTTCACCTAAATAGTTTAGCTTTTGATTACTCAAGATGTTATGAACATCTGCTGGGCGAAATTCACTAACGTCCTCTGAAATCATTACCGACATAATCCACTCTTGATTTCTATGTGATTGGATATCAAGAGAAAGATATAGGGGGTCTTCTTGATTAGCTTCACAGCCATATAATAATAATCCCCAAATAAGTAAAAGAATTAATGCTCCTAGTTTCAATTTCATTGAGACTCCCTCTTTTCGTATACTACCTAAAAATCCATTAAAATATTTTCTCTTTCATTTTTATGTATTTAGCATTCACTTTTCGCTAAACTCATGCTTCATACACGTATGCCGTATTATAACCCAGAAATAAATCGCCAAACACACCCTAATTTCCACTTTTTTTCGAAAACGCCATAATAAACGAAAAAATTAACCACGCACATGCATGAAGTACGCGGTATAATCAAGAAGCGGCAACTGCTCGTTCTTTTGTGGGACTCGAGCTCGAACCCTAATTTGGGAATGGTTCTTGCATCGCACCGCGAATTGTACCAAGCCTTAGGGCATTAGGACGTACGTTAAATCGTAAATAAAGGCGAGAACCGCGCCGTAAATACACTGTCAAGGAGGCTGCGGATGGCAAGATCCAAAGCTCAATCGGTAATCAAGACCGATGATGACGAACTGTACTACGGGCGTTGCGCGGGCATTGATGTGCACAAGAAACTCCTTGTTGTCTGTTTGCGAATCGGGCGCAAGCATGAAATAAGGGAGTTCGGCACACGTACGCATCAACTCACACGTCAAGCAACTCTCCAAGCTCGGCGTAACAATCCCCGATGACATCCTGAGCGCCGCTTTCCAGCGTCCGCCCGACGGATAATTCCTACAGTGTTATAATTACTCTCTTCTAATATCAGTTACTGCTGATGCTTGCTTTGCTATACCTGTTTTATGATCCTTCTAGAGTCTTTTTCACGTTAAAAAAATCGCCAACCACGCCCTAAAAGCGACATTTTTCTAAAACACCACGATAAACGAAAAAATTAACCATGCGCATGCATGAAGCACGCGGTATAATCATGAAGCGATAACCAGATTCGCCAACACATAGATAATAACGCCAACTCGAAGTTGAATAAAGAAGAATATAACCAGCGGCGCGACACGATGCTGGATGAACACGACTCCATAGTAAACAAGATCAATGATATAGAAAACAACAGGCGTGAGCACGCCGCCAAGCGCGAGAGCATAACGCGCTTTTTGTCAGAGATTGAACACAGCGCCGGTTTCCTTACTGAGTTCGATGAAGAGCTCTGGCGCAGCGTCGCGGAGTCGATGACTGTTTACGGCGAAAGTGACTTTGCGGTTAAATTTAGAGACGGGAGTGAAGTGCGGGTTGGCGGTCCTAATTTGAGACCTCTTGAAACTTTTTGAAACCTTTTTGGCATTTTGAAACCTTTTTGGCATTTTGTAACCTTTTGAAACCTTTTTGGGCGTTTTGTAACCTTTTGAAACTTTTTGTGACTTTTGTAACCTTTTGTGATCACCTCTCTGACACACGAACATTTTTATAATCTACAGTTGATTTTTCATCTCCTAGCAACGCAAAAACCCTTGTGGCACAAGGGTTTTCAATGTAAAACGGCGTTGTATCAATCCGTTAGCTTATGTGATGCGCGTTGCCATGGAAGAATTGATTGAATAAATCGCGTGAACTATCGCGCCGAAACCTTGTTCCTCCCATGTGGAGTCAACTCCCTTGAATACCCACGAATACAGTCATCGCGTAAAGATAGGGCATTGACCGTCCTGGTTGGTTTGTCGCACGCGCATTAGTTCCAAGCGCTAACAGTGATGTTCCCGCCAAGGGGGCTTGGTTGGTAGCGTTGGAGCAGACTGCTTTTTTTTCGCGTGTTCAGCTCGAGTATGAACTAAACATGAAAATTTCAAACCCGTGATAAGCAAGTTCGGGTTTTAATTTAGCGATAAGAGTATGGTCGAAATTATTTTTAGTGCCGATAAACCCACCTGTTGAGCAAAGGATAAGATTTGATGATATTTTTTACACCTTCCTTACAAGATTTTAGATAGTTCATCAAACGAATAAACAATTTTTCCATCGTAATCTTCTTTATCACGGTTAAACAGTATTATATCCATTCCAATTTTACTTGCCGAACGCAGATTTTCAACGCTGTTGTCAATAAAAATACAATCATTTGCCGGTACGCCTAATCGCTCTAACGCGATTTCAAAAATTTGCGTTTCTGGTTTACGACAATGAACATCAGCACTAACAATTTTAATCGGTAAATATTTATTTAGCTTGTAATATTCTGTAATGTACTTGCTCCAATCCGATACATCATTTGAGAGCAAAGCATATTTATATTTACTTTTCATTTTCTCCGCAAAGGTATAAAAATCATCGTCCATAGTCAGATGATTTTCAATGTAGTCGCGCATATGAAACTGGGTATCGTCATATCCGAGTGTTGTTAAAAATTCGTCTGATGTGATTTCCCCGTTTCCTGCTTTTGTAAATAGCCTATCTATTCTAAATGCTTTTGTAATTCGGTCATGTTCAGTTTGTGGGAAGTGGTTATATGTATAAGGGATAAAGTTCCCTTTACTCTCTTTGATAATCACGCCGTACATATCGAATACGATTGTTTTCATAAAATATTTTCCTTTCGATAGTTTTTTGATTGCCGTACTATCGCCTCCCGCACGTTCCCCATCGGGCAAGCGGAGCGACACGCCATTAGGTAGGGCGGTCACGCGAATGAAACCTTTTGAAACCACCTCTCTGACACACGAATATTTTTATAATCCACGGGCGATTTTTCATCTCCTAACAACGCAAAAACCCTTGTGGCACAAGGGTTTTCAATGTAAAACGGC
>Ga0209628_10002019_pt1 | contig 13548 bp, 15 predicted proteins | sample TergutCu122P4_FD_187285 | JGI IMG/M metagenome (GOLD analysis project Ga0209628, IMG submission 187285) | Cubitermes ugandensis P4 segment gut microbial communities from Kakamega Forest, Kenya - Cu122 P4 (SPAdes) (version 2) | ecosystem: Host-associated > Arthropoda: Insects > Digestive system...
CAGGCCTCGCCCGCCTACCCGCTGATCCTGACCACCGGGCGTACTCTCATGCAATACAACGCGGGCACCCAGACGCGGCGGACGGCCAACACACAATGGTACGACGCCGACCGGCTCGAAATCAGCCCCGCCGACGCGGCATCCCGGGGGATCGCGGACGGGGATGAGGTACACATGACAAGCCGGATCGGAGCCACGACGACCCTCGCGCGCGTGACGGACCGCGTGCCACCGGGTGTCGTCTATACGACGTTCCACTTCCGGGCATCGGGTACGAATGTTGTCACGACGGACAATGCCGATTGGGCGACGAGCTGCCCGGAGTTCAAAGTCACCGCGGTCCAGGTCAGCCGGGCGTCGGCGGAGTAGGGTAGCGGCGTGCGCGCAGATGAAGCAATGACCTCGTCCCGGGTGGCCGCGCTGGTCGGGCTCGGGCTGGTCGCCGGGTTGTTCTCGGGGCTGTTCGGGGTCGGGGGCGGGCTGATCATCGTACCCGCCCTGGTCGTCGCCCTGCGCGTCGAACACAAGCTGGCCGTCGGCACATCGCTGATGGCGATCGTCCCGGCCTGCACGACAGGGATCGTTTCGTACGCGGTCTCGGGCTCGGTCGACTGGTACCTCGGCCTCGTCCTCGCGGCCGGCGCCGTGGTCGGCGCCCAGATCGGGTCGCGCCTGCTGGCAGTCTTGTCGCGGCGCGTCGCCCAGACCATCTTCGTGTTGTTCGCGCTCACGATGGCGGTGCAGATGCTCATCGTCGTGCCGAACCGGGACGGGCTCATGGTCTGGAGCCCCTGGCGCGTGGTGGGTCTGGTCGCGTTATCCCTTGTCGCGGGGACGGCGGCGGGGCTGCTCGGCATCGGCGGGGGCGGGATCGTCGTACCCGTTCTCATGTTCGGCTTCGGCCTGTCGGATCTGGTCGCCAAGGGGGCGTCGCTGGTGATGATGCTGCCCGGCGTACTGTCCGGGCTGGTCGGCAACCTGCGCGGGCACCGGGTCCTGGTCAGGGCGGGGCTGATCATCGGGTTGTCCGCCGTGGTCACCGGCCCGGTCGGCTCCTGGATCGCCCATTCGATCCCGCCGAAGGTCGCTGACATCCTGTTCGCGTGCTACCTGGTCTTCGTCTGCGTCACCATGACGCGGGAAATATTGCGGCGGGAACCTGAGGCCAAGCGATGACGGGGCTTGTGTAATCATCCAGGTTAGGTTAGCCTAACCTACATGCGCGCGGTTTCCACCCGGCTGACACTGGAGCAGGCGCCCACCGGTTCTGCTCTGGTCATCGCCGGTACGTCAGCCAATCCGCACCTGGCTCATCGTCTGATGACGCTCGGGTGGCGGGTGGGCGCCGGCGTGCGCATTGTGCGGAAGAGCGTGTCCGGGGCCCGGATCATCGACCTGAACGGGGCGCGGGTGGCGGTCAGCCGGGACCTGGCCGGTACGTTGTTGGTTGAGCGCCCGTGAGTGAGGCGGGTGTCGTACTGGTCGGGATGCCCAACGTCGGCAAGTCAACCTTGTTCAACGCCATGACCGGGTCCGATGTGATGATGGGCAACTGGCCGGGTACGACGGTCGAGGTCGAACAGGGGCATTGGCGGTTCCAGGCCGACCGGCCGGGGTGTGACTGCGGGTTGTGCGATGGTTCCGGTGGTGTCCGGCGTCATCAGGTCGGCGTGGCCGATTACCCGGGAGCCTATTCGTTGTCGATTGACCCGGGTTGGGAGGGGGTGGAACCCGATGTGTTTGTGGCCGTCGTTGACGCCGCCCATCTCGCCCGGAGTCTGTACCTTGTCGCCGATCTGAGGGAGCGTTCGCACCGGTTGGTTGTGGCGCTGACCATGACCGATGTTGCCGTCCGACGGGGGATCAGTGTTGACATTGCTGCTTTGGCGGATGGTCTTGGGGTGCCGGTTGTTGTTGTCAATCCGCGGAAACGTACCGGGTTGGATGAACTGGCCCTGGCGGTTCTGGAGAGCTTGCGCGAACCCGTACCTCAGCCACGCTTTCGTTGTGGTGGCGCGGAAGATCCTGCCTTCGGCAGGATGACTTCGGGGGACGGCAGGATGACAAGTGGGGACGGCGGGATGACGATTGACGACAGTCTGGAGCGCGCCGATGAGCGGTTCGCGTGGATCGCAGACGTGGTGTCTGCTGCCGTCACCACCTCCGAACCGCCAGCCCAACATGCCTCCGACAAGCTTGATCGCGTGCTCATGGCGCCGGTCGTCGGGCCCGTGATCTTCCTTGTCGTCATGTGGACCGTGTTCCAGATCACAACCAACGTGGCCGCGCCGCTGCAGAATCTGTTGTCCGGCTTTTTCGCGGGGCCCGTGTCGGAGTGGGCGTCGGCGCTCATGGCCGCCCCCGGTGCCGGCGGCACCTGGGTGGAGGGGCTCGTCGTTCACGGTATCATCGCCGGGGTGGGCATGGTCTTGAGCTTCATCCCGCTGCTGGGGCTGATGTTCGTACTGCTGGCCCTGCTCGAAGACTCCGGGTACCTCGCCCGCGCGGCCGTCATGACCGACCGGGCCATGCGCGTACTCGGCCTGCCCGGGCGCGCGTTCCTGCCCCTTGTGGTCGGGTTCGGCTGCAACGTGCCCGCCGTGACCGCCACCCGCGTCCTCGGCGTGTCGCGGCAACGGCTGATGACCGTTCTGCTGGTGCCGTTCACGGCCTGCACGGCGCGCCTGACGGTGTTCGTGATGATGGGTACGATTTTCTTCGGCCGCTGGGCGGGCACCGCCGTCTTTGGGATGTACGTATTGTCCATTGCCCTGGTGATGCTCGCCGGGCTGATCCTGCGCGTCACCGTGGGCCGCACGCTGATGGATGAGCCGCTGATCATCGAGCTGCCGCCGTACCATGTTCCGACCCTGCGGATAACCGCCCAGGTCGCGTGGTCGCGCCTGCGTGGGTTCCTGCAATCCGCGTCCGGCATCCTGGTCGCCGCGGTGATCGGGGTCTGGCTGATCCAGGCCATCCCGGTCGGGCCGGGCAGCTTCGGGCACGTGGCGGTGGAGCATTCCCTGTACGCCTGGCTGGCCCGCGGCCTGGCCCCCGTCTTCGCGCTCGCCGGGTTCGGCGCCTGGGAGACTGTGGGTGCGCTGGTCGCCGGGTTCGTGGCCAAGGAAGCGATCATTTCCAGTTGGGGACAGACGTACGCCGTCGCCACGTCGGCCGACATGAGTTCCATCGGTGAGCAGCTGCGCGCCACGTTCGAGGCCGCGTCCGGCGGGCACACCATGGCGGCGGTGGTGGCATTCATGGTCTTCCTGGTGGCGTACACCCCCTGTGTCGCCACCATGACCCAGCAGCGCCGCGAGGTCGGCTGGCGGTGGACCGCGGCCAGCGTGGTGTTCCAGCTCACCTTGGCGACAATCCTCGCCATCGTGACTTTCCAGGTGGGGAGGCTGGTCTCGTGAGCGGTCCGGTGGTCCAGGTCGTCGAAGCGGTACGCGGGGGAGCAAGGTCGGTTGCCCAGATCCGACGCGTCACCGGGCTGGGCGCGGACGTGGTCGAAGCGGTGGTCGACTATCTGGCAAGTACGGGCCGCCTGCGCAGCCAGCCGCTGGCGTCGGGGTGTCCGATCGGTGCGCCGGGGGACACGGATTGCGGCAGTTGTACGGTGAACCCCCGGTTGTCGCGCAGGCCGGGGTCGGATGATTGCGCCCGGCTGTGGTGGCTGGTCGATGATGGTCCCGTAACATAGAGGGGTGAAAGACGTGAGTGCCCCCATCGGGATCTTTGATTCCGGCTTCGGCGGGCTGACGGTGGCGCGGGCGATCGTCGACCAGTTGCCCGGCGAGGACATCGTCTACCTGGCCGATACGGCCCGGGCGCCTTACGGGCCGAAACCCATCGCCGAGGTCCGGCGCTACGCGCTCGCCTGTCTCGACGCGCTCGTCGATATGGGTGTGAAGGCCCTTGTCATCGCCTGTAACACCGCTTCGGCGGCCGTTTTGGCCGATGCCCGCGAGCGGTACCACCTGCCCATGACAGAAGTCATCTTGCCGGCCGTGCGACGCGGGGTCCGGGTGTCCGGCGACGGCAGGATCGCCGTACTTTGTACGGAGGCGACCGCGACTTCCGGGGCGTATGACGACGCGATGGCCGCGGCTGTCGGCGTCGAGCTGACCACCACCGTTTGCCCCCGCTTCGTGGAGTTCGTGGAGGACGGCATCACCGGGGGACCCGAACTATTGGCCGTGGCCGAGGAGTATCTGGCGCCCGTGAAGGCGGCCGGCGCCGATACCGTCATCCTCGGCTGCACGCACTATCCGCTGCTGTCCGGCGTGATTTCGTACGTGCTCGGCGACCAGGTCACGCTGGTGTCGTCCGCCCAGGAGTGCGCCAACGCCACGTACTCCTTGTTGGCGCGCGAGAACCTTCTCAACCCGGCCGGCCAGGGCCGGCACCGCTTCCTGACCACCGGCAGTCCGCAGCGTTTCGAGCGGATCGCCGCCCGGTTGCTCGGAGACTTCGTCGGTTCCGCCGAGGGATGGCAGGACTTGTCGCTGGAGCGCGTTAGGGTAGAACCATGATCAGAAAAGACGGTAGGAACCCCGACGAGATGCGCCCGGTGACGATCACCCGGGGCTGGCTCGAAACGGCGGAAGGTTCGGTGTTGGTCGAGTTCGGCAAGACCCGCGTGCTGGTGGCCGCGTCGGTCACGCCCGGGGTGCCGCGCTGGTTGCGCGATTCGGGGCGGGGCTGGGTGACGGCCGAGTACGCGATGCTGCCGCGGGCGACGAACGAACGTACGGACCGCGAATCGGTCCGGGGACGCATCGGCGGGCGGACCCACGAGATATCCCGGCTTGTCGGGCGCAGTTTGCGCGGCATCATCGACACCAAGGCCCTCGGCGAGAACACGATCCAGATCGACTGCGACGTGCTCCAGGCCGACGGCGGGACGCGTACGGCGTCGATCACCGGGGCGTACGTCGCCCTGGTCGACGCCGTCGACTGGCTGCGGCAGCGCAAGTTGTTGGCCGGGGAGCCGCTCACCGGTTCGGTCGCGGCGGTCTCGGTCGGGATCGTCGACGGGGTGCCGGTGCTGGATCTGCCGTACGAAGAGGACGTTCGCGCCCAGGTCGACCTGAATCTGGTCGCGACCGGGGAGGGTCGGCTGGTGGAGATCCAGGGTACGGCGGAGGGGGCGCCCTTCTCGCGGGACGAACTCGATGTCCTGCTCGACCTCGGGCTGGCTGGCTGCGCGCACCTGACTTCGGTGCAGCAGTCCGCCCTGGCGGCATCATGAAGCTGTTGTTGGCCAGCGGGTCGGCGCACAAGGTGGCCGAGGTACGGCGGATCCTCGACGCCGCCGGTTTGCGGGCCGAGGTGATCGGGCTGGGCGATGTCGAACCATATCCGGAGCCGATCGAGGACGGTGCGACCTTCGAGGACAACGCGTTGATCAAGGCGCGAGCCGGGTTTGCGCGGACGGGTCTGGCTACCCTCGCGGACGACTCGGGGATCGAGGTCGACGTACTGAACAAGATGCCCGGTGTGCGGTCCGCGCGCTGGGCCGGCGGCCACGGGTCCGACCAGGAGAACCTGGAGTTGTTGCTGCGCCAGATCGACGACGTGGAGGATGCCCGGCGTACGGCCCGGTTCGTGTGCGCCATGGCGCTGGTCTGGGACGGCGGCGAAGTCGTACGCAGGGGTGTCGTCGAGGGGCGGATCACGCGCGCGCCGCGCGGGGCCAATGGTTTCGGGTACGACCCCGTGTTCAACCCGGACGGGTATTCCGTGACAACCGCGGAGATGAGTGCGGGGGAGAAGGACGCCATCAGTCACCGGGGTCGGGCGGTACGGGCGATCGTACCGGAGATAGAAGCGCTGATTGCTGGAGGTGAGGGATGAAACAATACCTGGATCTGGTCCAGCGGATCCTCGACGAGGGGGAGCCGCGGTCGGACCGCACCAAGACGGGCGTGATGTCGGTGTTCGGCCACCAGATGCGTTTCGACTTGTCACAGGGGTTTCCGCTGCTCACGACAAAGAAGATGCACACCCGGTCGATATTCGGGGAGCTGCTGTGGTTCCTGCGCGGCGACACGAACATTGGCTGGTTGCACAAGAACGGGATCACGATCTGGGACGAGTGGGCGGACGCCGATGGCAACCTGGGGCCGGTGTACGGCTACCAGTGGCGCAGCTGGCCCACGCCCGACGGCCGCCACGTCGACCAGATCGCCCAGGCGATCGAGCAGATCCGGGCCAAGCCTGAATCGCGGCGCCACATCGTGTCCGCCTGGAACGTGGCCGACATCGAGACCATGGCCCTACCGCCTTGTCACATGATGTTCCAGTTCTACGTGTCCCGGGGGCGGTTGTCGTGCCAGCTGTACCAGCGGTCGGCCGATGTCTTCCTGGGCGTGCCGTTCAACATCGCTTCGTACGCGCTTCTGACCCACCTGGTGGCCCAGGTCACCGGGTTGGCGGTCGGCGAGTTCATCCACACGTTCGGCGACGCCCACCTGTACGTCAACCACCTCGACCAGGCGCGGCTGCAGCTTTCCCGTGAACCCAGGGCGTTGCCAACCCTGTGGCTCAACCCCAACGTGCGTGACATCGATGCGTTCGAACTGGATGATATCCGCGTGGAGGGCTACGACCCGTACCCGGCCATCAAAGCGCCCATCGCGGTGTAGGAGTTGCCATGCAACCATCGCTGACAGCCATTGCCGCGGTCGGGGCCAACGGTGTGATCGGTGACGGCAGCCGGCTGTTGTGGCATATTCCCGAAGACTTCGCCCGGTTCAAGAAACTGACAATGGGTGGCGTGCTGGTGATGGGGCGGCGGACGTACGAATCCCTGGGTAAAGGGCTGCCGGGACGGGTATGTGTGGTCATGACGCGGCGCGGCGACTGGAGCCCGCGGGCGGATCACACCGGTGACGTGGTCGTGACCGACTCGGTGGCCGGGGTGGCCCGGATCCTGGCCGGGTATCCGGATCGGCGGTGGTGGTCGTCCGGCGGCGGCGAGGTGTATCGCGCCTTGTGGGGATACACGACTGACCTGGAGCTTACTTGGGTGGATGCGACGCCTGATGGCTCGGTCACGTTCCCGGACATCGGTGACGACTGGCGTGAAACCGGCCGGGAGGACCGTACCGGATTTGACTTCGTCACGTACGAGCGGCGCGATTCACGCGCGGCCGAGGCTCTGGGTTCACTGGTCGGCCATGCGGGCTGAGGCGTCGATCCTGCACCTCGACCTCGACGCGTTCTTCGCCGCCGTCGAGCAGCGGGACAAACCAAGTCTGCGGGGCAAGCCGGTCATCGTCGGCGGGGTGTCCGGGCGCGGGGTGGTGTCGACGGCGTCATACGAGGCACGGCCATTCGGCGTCCACTCCGCGATGCCCATGCACGAGGCGCGGCGTCTGTGCCCCAACGCGGCGTACCTGTCGGGGCGGTTCGGCGCCTACCGCGTCGCGTCACGGCAGGTCATGGGCCTGTTGCGGCAACTGTCGCCTTTGGTCGAACCGATGAGCCTCGACGAGGCGTTCGTGGACCTGCGGGCAGGTGCGGTGGCGGATTTCTCCGTGGCCGGGCTCACGCGGCTGGGGGAGTCGTTGCGGGCACAGGTTCGTACCGTCACCGGCGGACTGACCGCCTCGGTCGGCATCGGTTCCAGCAAGTTCATCGCCAAACTGGGTTCCGAGCAGGCGAAACCGGACGGGTTGGTGGTCGTACCGGTGGGTACGGAGGCGGAGCGGATCGCGGCGTTGAGCGTGAGAGCGATCCCCGGGGTCGGCCCGGCGACGGGGGAACGGCTGGCGCGGCTCGGGGTACGGACGGTGTCCGACCTGCGGCGGGCGACTCCCAACGAGCTGCGCCGGGAACTGGGGCAGGCGACGGCCGCGTGGCTGACCGCGCTGGCGTACGCGCAGGACGACCGCCAGGTCAGCTCTTCGCGGGAAATGAAATCGATTTCGGTCGAGGACACGTTCGCGGTCGACCACACGAAGATCGAGGATTTGGAGCCGGTGACAACGCGCGATGCCGTCATTGTGGCCCAGCGTCTGCGCAAGTCGGGTGTGTTCGCCCGTACGATAACGCTGAAACTCAAGCTGGCCGACTTCACGACCCACACCAGATCTCGTACGCTGTTGGGAGCCGTCGACGCCGACGAGACCATCGCGGGGGTGGCGGTCGCGTTGCTCCACGAGCAGAAACATCTATTGCCGCAGGGCATCCGGCTGCTGGGGGTCGGGGTGTCCGGTTTCACCAACGAGGCGCAAGAGGCGCTGTTCGAGATCAGCGCCGCCCGTACGGACGAATCCCGCGTCGACCTTCCCCAGGCGACCGTTCGCCACGCCCGCTCCGGCTACCGGCCCGGCGACGACGTCACGCACGAGGACTACGGCCAGGGCTGGGTGTGGGGTACGGGGCTGGATCTCGTCACCGTACGATTCGAAACCGCGCAAACCGGACCCGGGCCGATCCGGACGCTCCCCGTCGACGATCCGAAGCTTCGGGCAACACCGGTGGTCGTACAAGATGATGACGACGACCCGACCGGCCCGGGGTGGCTGGAGGAGTGATGCTGATAGGCTTGTCCGGCCAGCCGGAGTGGTGGAATTGGCAGACACGCAGGATTTAGGTTCCTGTGCCGCAAGGCGTGAGGGTTCAAGTCCCTTCTCCGGTACACCAACCCGCGATCCCGTGTCAGGTTGCCTTGACAGCGACTCCCAATGATTCCTGCAGGCGGTTGACGTGGCCCGTGGCGCGAACACCGTACTGGGCTGACAGGATCCGGCCCTCGCCGCTCGCGTCCACCTCGATCACGAACGTCGAGCGGATCACGCCGGTGACTTTCTTTCCGTACATCGTACGTTCGCCCCAGGCTCCGTACGCCTGGATCGTGGCTCGTTCGGGGTCGGACAGCAAGGTGATTCGCAAGTCGTGCTTGTCCGCGAACCTCGTCAGTTTGGCGGGCGGATCAGGGGAGACGCCGATGACCGCGTAACCGGCCTCGCCCAGCGCGGGGGCGGCTGCGGTGAAGTCGACCGCCTCGGTGGTGCAGCCGGGGGTCAGTGCCGCCGGGTAGAAGTACAGGATGACTTTGCGGCCCGCGTAGTCGCGCAGGGACACGGGGTTGCCGGAAGCATCCGGCAGCCGGAAATCAGGGGCTGGCTCGCCCGTCGTCAATCGGCTCATACCCTGATCCTACTAACCGCCTACACCAGTTTGAACGAATCGACCATTGACGCGCAGTCGCCTTCGACGCTGGGCCACTGGTCGCCCACGGTGTTGCATGTGAACTGGTAGAGCGTACCCGCCAGATCGGTCATCCAATAGCGCATGACATTGGTACCGGGGTTGTCCGCGGTGAACGTCCACCCCTCGTACGAACCGACCGGGGCCGGGATGATGTCGGTGACGGTGCCGCCGGGGACCTGGTTGTTTTCGGCCTGCTCGTGGAGCGACTGGAGTACGGTGCCGGCGTCCTGGCCGGCCGGTGGCCGCAGGACAGTGACAACGAGCGTACCCATGATATCTGGATTCTGGCAGACGTACGCGTCGTCGCCGTAGGTACTGGCATTCATCTCGGTCCAGCCCGCGGTCGTCGTGATGCTGATCTGCCGGCCGGGGACGGGTTGGTTGCTGGTCGCCATCGCTGACGGGGGTGACCATGTCGTTGGCGGCGGGGCGGGGGCAGGCCCGCAGGCGGCCAGGCTGGTGACGAGGATGATTGCGGCGAGTACGGCGGCCAGTCGCGACAAGTGGGACCTGACAACCGCGGGCCCGGCAATCATCGTGCGTCGTCCTTTCATCGGGTCTGGGCGTACCCCCTCCGGAACATTACCATGCGCGTTCGCCCGGCAACGCCAACTCCGTCCGGTGTCCGCCGGATGACGGGGCCGCCGCGATGAAATAGGATAAGCCTGTGAAGCTGACCTTTCTGGGTACGGGGGCGGGGGCGCCCTCGAAGGTGCGCAATGTCGCCAGCGTCACCCTCGATCTCATTCCGGAGAACGGCTCCGTGTGGATGTTCGACGCGGGGGAGGGCACGCAGCTGCAACTGATGAAGACCACCACATCCCTCGCGCGCCTCAACCGCATCTTCATCACCCACCTGCACGGCGACCACGTGTTCGGCCTGCCCGGTGTCCTGTCGAGCCGCTCCCTCCAGGCCCAGGCGTCGCCGATGCACATCTACGGCCCGGCGGGTATCTCGGATTTCGTCGAAGCCACCCTGCGCCTGAGCAACACGCATCTGACGTACGACTTGTCCGTCCAAGAGGTGGAGGACGGGGAGACGATCTTCCACGACAGCCGGTTCACCGTCTCGGTACGGGCACTCGACCACGTCGTACCGTCGCTGGGATACCGCATCGAGGAGGACGAGCGCCCCGGCGCGCTGCAGGTCGACCGGCTCAGGGCGCTGCGGCTCAGCCCCGGCAGCCTGTACGGCCTGCTCAAAGCCGGCCACACCGTCGCCCTCCCGGACGGGCGCGTCATCAACGGGGAGGACTTCCTTGGCCCGGGCAGGCCCGGGCGCGTGGTTGCCATCACCGGCGACACCCGTCCCAACCAGGCCACGGTCGACCTGGCGCAGGGCGCCGATGTACTGGTCCACGAATCCACGTACGGCCCGTCGGGCGCGATCATGGCCGGGCGTTTCGGGCATTCGACCTGTACGCAGGCCGCCAATATGGCGGCGCGCGCCTGCGTTCGTACCCTCCTGCTGACCCACTTTTCCGCCCGGCACACGTCCGAGGATCTGGACGAGCTGCAAACCGAGGCGCGGGCCGTTTTCCCCAACACGTTCGTCATGCGCGACCTGGACGAAATGGACATTCCTTTCGCGCCCCGCGACGAGGCTTGATCGCGTCCGCCGGAAGCGGTGGTACGGTTAACCTACGCAACCGTAGGTTAGCGTGTGCAAGGAGGTCGCAAATGGACTATGCCGCTTTATACCAGCCGGGAGTGCCGGCAGAAATAGAGATCCCCACCGACTCGCTGGCGGACATGTTCGAGCAGGCCGTGGCGGAGGGCCGGAACCGCGTCGCGCTGGACTTCTTCGGGCGTACCACCACCTATGCCAAGCTGGGCGACCAGGTTGCCCGCTGCGCGGAAGGGTTGCGTCTGCTGGGGGTACGGGCGGGCGACCGCGTGGCGATCGTACTTCCCAACTGCCCCCAACATGTGGTGGCCTTTTACGCGATAGTACGGCTGGGCGCCATCGCGGTGGAGCACAACCCGCTCTACACCGCCCGCGAGCTGCGCCACATGTTCGAGAACCACGCCGCCCGGGTAGTCATCGCCTGGGATGCGGCGGTGGAGAAGCTGCGCCAGCAGCCGGGCGACATCGAACTGGACCACATCGTCTCCGTGAACCTGCTCACCGAGTTCCCGCGGCTGAAGCGGCTGGCGCTGGCCCTGCCGCTGCCCGGGCTGAGGGCGACCCGCGCCAAACTGCACAAGCGTGCCAAGAAGACCATCCCGTGGACGCACCTGTTGGAGGCCGAGCCGCTGTCGAAGAACCATCCGCGGCCCGGTGTGGCGGACACTGCCTGCATCCAGTACACGTCAGGCACCACCGGCCTGCCCAAGGGCGCGATCCTGAGCCATTCGAACCTGCATTGCAATGCCTCCCAGGGCGAGGCGTGGATGCAGGAAGCCCGCAAGGGCAAAGAAACGTTCTTCGCGGTCCTGCCGTTCTTCCACGGCCTCGGAATGACCGTCTTCCTGATCTTCGGGATCATGAAGCAGGCCCGCCTCCACCTGTTCCCGACCTTCGACCTGGAGCTGGTGCTCGCGGCGGCGAAGAAACAACCGCCGACGGTTTTCTGCGCCGTACCGCCCATCTTCGACGCCATCGCGGACGCCGCGATCGCCCGCAACATCTCGTTCAGGTCCGCGAAGCTGTGCATCTCCGGCGGCATGGGCCTGCCGAAGGCCACCGCGGAGAAGTGGGAGTCGATCTCCGGCGGCCCGCTGGTGGAGGGGTACGGGATGACGGAGTCGTCGCCGATCGCGATGGGCAACCCGTTCCACACCACGCGGCGCCTGGGTACGATCGGGCTGCCCTTCCCGTCCACACAGATCAAGATTGTCGACCCGGATGACCCGGGGACCGAGGTACCGCTGGGCCACCGCGGCGAGCTGCTGGTGAAGGGCCCGCAGGTCTTCTCCGGCTACTGGAACGACCCCGACGAGACCGCGCGGGTCCTGCTGCCGGGCGGCTGGCTGGCCAGCGGCGACATCGTCACCCAGGACGAGGACGGCTTCGTCACGATCGTCGACCGCAAGAAGGAGCTGATCATCACGTCGGGCTTCAACGTTGCCCCGACAGAAGTGGAGAACGTACTGAAATCCCACCCGCGGATCATGGATGCCGCCGTTGTCGGTTTGCTGCATCCGCACCGGGGCGAGGAGGTCGTGGCGGCGGTCGTACTGGAACCGGGGGAGACGATCGACTCGGACGAGGTACGGGATTACTGCCGCGAGCGTCTGGCCGGATACAAAGTACCGCGCCAGATCATCCCGGTCGCGTCTTTACCCAAGTCAATCCTGGGAAAGGTCCTCCGCGCCCAGGTGCGTACCGACCTGGTAGGTTGGTCGTACGGGCCTGATAGTGTTGATTCGTCGACTTGATTCGAGGGAGGTTTGACATGGATGGGACCCCGCAGTTCATCCCGAAGGCAGGCGCGTGTTTGTTGTCGAAAAATGTGATTGAGGGACGCGGCCGGGTACGGTGGATGTTGCGTACGACGTCGAAGGTACCTGAGGACAACGGCTGGCGCATTTTCTCGCACATTGATGACGCCGCGTACTTGTCCGACCCGAATAATCTTCAGGTGGTGGACTTCAACCAGGCTTGCTTGTTTGAACCGGCCTTGATCGGGATCTGGAACTTCCCGGTTGGTTCCGATCTGCAGATCGTGGACGAGGGCAACGGCATCCAGATTGTGGAGACCAAGACGGGTCGTGTCGTCCCGCGTGACGAGTTCTACATTCCGGCTTCCTTGCCACCTCTGGGGAGTCCTGTGTATCCGGGATACCAATGGCTCTACAAACAAGACTATGCCCGCCTGGTCAAGGAATTGGTCCCAGCCCGAGGACCGGCATCCACCCTTCAAGGTGAACTCATCCGGGCAGTCGACAAACTGTGGTTTGAGGCCCAAGACAACGGCAATGTCAACTGGGGCCCGGATTTCGACCTGTTCGTTGACCTTCTCGATTTGCACCTTGTGGGTGGCGCCGCCGGAGCCGAACAACCGCCCCGCCGGCCCCAGTGGCTGGGGGACGACGACTTCGCCAAGGCATGCCAGGATCTCCGAATCGTTCGGCACTGCGGACATGTGGCCTATCGTTACAAGCCTCAATTCGCCCGCAAAGAAGGGTACGAGGAGTACTCCCGGGCCAATCCGAAGGTACCTGACGGACCAGGAGAACTGCCTGACTTGGCCTACCCGCACAACGACCTGTATCAGCATCTCATGGATTGTGTCATCATTTGGGCCCGTCAACAACCAAGCTTAATACCATACGTGGCACCCCCGGGTTTCGGCCACTAGATCACTGGCGTGACAG
>Ga0209628_10002020_pt1 | contig 13544 bp, 12 predicted proteins | sample TergutCu122P4_FD_187285 | JGI IMG/M metagenome (GOLD analysis project Ga0209628, IMG submission 187285) | Cubitermes ugandensis P4 segment gut microbial communities from Kakamega Forest, Kenya - Cu122 P4 (SPAdes) (version 2) | ecosystem: Host-associated > Arthropoda: Insects > Digestive system...
CAAGGGCTGAATACCAATAATAATAATAATAATAAATCCAGAAAAGGTAGTATGTTGGACACAGAACACATCAATAAAAACACATATACAATGGGGTGGTGTAAAAATTAGACATTTTTCTGTTTCCAGTTGATTTTATTGTTTCCATTGGGTCACCTACAAAACAGGGGGGGAGGGGGGAGTTATTCGTAACACAAATGATCATGTGCAAAAAACATGAATATTTTAATGTCTTGTTACTTGGCCTTTACGCTAAAAGCGTGACATATCTGTGGAGTTATAAACATTCATCTAGAATGAAAGGCCTCCATACACAACCAGTACTACCTAGAACCTAACCTTACCACAGGGAAGGAAACGGTGCAAAAGTAGAAAGAAAGCCTGCAGTTTCATGGTGTTGCATCTGTATCAACTGTAACATTATATCAGTGACCTTCAAATTAAACTGTCATCATTAAGAGAGTACTCTGTTAATAATAAACGTGGAACGAGGTAAGTAAATTAATGTGAAATTGTTCAGGTTGTGGGCAAAGTTCTTCAGAGTATGCAAGTGCATTTCAATCACCCCCAAAATTAATTGAAGGAACAGCATAAATATCTAATGCATATCTATAAAAGTTAACACCTAAATGCAATTTCTAAGAGTGCTATAATTTAGTGGGCTATGCCACGTTTCTGATTTCATTGCTTTGCTACCTCTTGTATAGCTAAAATATTACCAACTTTGTGTTTTTGTCTCATAATGACAAGAACAACTATTTTTTTGGTCCACACATTGTTAAGTTTCAGAAAACATTCATACCTTTGAAGACAAATACTTCACACACAAAAAAAAAATACACCAATAATTTTGGGTGCTGTTGTGGGATGTGCATCAATACATGGTTGCTGTAGTTATAATAAAAGGGAATGTGTATGTGTGTGTGTGTGTGTGTGTGTGTGTACAGCAATGCAAGTGGACTGAATTCAGAGAAAAGCCCTTCAATTCTATGGTGACAATATCCCTGAATTATAGCTGCCTCAAGAGACGTGCAAAACAAGGTAGGAAATGTCCACAGCACACAACAAGTCTGGTACACTCCGTTATTCTCCCTAGATGTTACAATTCATGACTACTGCCCAGAAAACACCAGTTACTTTAATAAACTACAATAAGATTGCACTCTGTATCTTGCCAATAGATTTACAGTTGATCAAGATATCAGAAGAAGGAAGGGAGGGGAGTGATTTACAATCAATGCTCCCTAAATATCGATGGTCAAGAATTACAATTAACCATGCTCGACGCTCAACTACTACTTCAGCCTCAACCCACACAGCACAGAGAACACTGTCTTATACAGGCCAATCATGACAAACGATGACCATACAGAGGTCTTCATGTTAAATGTCTGTTACTTGTATCTCATTTGAACCAAAATCAGAACATGTCAACAAATTTTTTTAAAAACCCCAAATACAAATTTCCTCAAAAATTTGCCCGATGGGAGTACCTCTGTTTATGCAGACAGACAGACAGAAACAACAAAGTTAACAGCTGCTTTTCACAACTGTTCTGCAAACACGCTCTAATCATGAGGTGCAGCCTTATTACACAATGTTTCAGATTTTCTTTGCTCAGGGTACTGTTCCACCACTCTGTTCACAGAATCAAAACTTGTAATCCATTGCAAGCAATTAGCCTAGCTTCTATACTGGTGAAAATTAACATACCAACTGTAGTGTGGATGAATGATGACACAAAACATGCAAATTATAACGCACTGTCCAATTAAATGAATGGAATCTGAAACTACAGCATCAGGAGCACTGACATCTCTCTCTCTAACAGATGAACACACACACACCTTGGAACACTAGCTGAAGCAATCTGGCAGTGTTTTGCTAAGCTGAGGGACACTTATACAAATTTTGGCAACTACTGAATTTACTTAAACTTAGTGAATACCATCCAGATGTATTTATAGACAATTCGAGAAATTAAAAACTGTCAAACACAATTTACTTTGAATGATATACACCAACCAATGCACTTCACATTCAACAATATATTAGTCTAGAATGCCGATTTCAATGTTAAAATACATAAAAATACACAAAAACACTCCGACATGTTTCGATGTCCAGTGTGGTGCTGTGCATTAGCACAGCACCACACGGGTCACCACGTATACCTGCTACACAGCTTGCTGCCACAATACGGGGAATGATCTTCAGGATTTTAAATTCAGTGTTTTTTAAATAATTCAGTAACTTTAATGAGGTACCGACATACTCCCTGATGACGATCTGTTGAGATCGAAACATGTTGGAGTGTTTTTATGTATTTTAACATTGAAATCAGCATTCTAGACTAATATATTGTTAAATGTGAAGTGCATTGGTTGGTGTTTATCATTCAGTGAACTGAAAAAAATGCACGGTGAAACATTAAAATTTACAACTTACTTTATCTGTGTTGTTAAATTCTCATGAGAATTTAACAACAAATTAAGTTGTATTTGACAGTTTTTAATTTCTTGAATTACTGAATTTACATAAGCTGTTTAAATTGGTTTACCTATCAAAACTCCTTTACCTCTTTTGCCCTCATTTTGTATTTTGTACAAAAAATGACCTGATTTAACAATAAAAGTGCTCATCTTAAAAATGTGAGTTTGCTATTCTGTTTATAGTATGTCACGAAGAAAAACAAATAATCAAAATATCTTGGGCACTGGAAGCTTGAGTACTTGAGGACTCATCATTTCAAACACCATCGCACAGGCCTGGTAGCAGTCAACGATGCTACAGTAAATGGCCAGGTATCATCACTTCTTCGTGTTCTTTCCAGTTTCACCAACATCAAATTTACCATTTCTATACCTGCTTCCTTATGTCTTTATTTGTACTTTTCTCTTGTAATATTCCCAACCAGTTTTCACACTACTAACTCCATGACAGCCGGGTTGAAGTCCATATCACAGACCTGTTCTGTCTCCATCAGTATTCATGTGGTGAGGAAGAGCCAGTCATTGCTAGATACACATTTTGTGCCTTAGCCTGTCCTGCCATGCTCCTTTCTTACTCCTCTGCTGCTGTCCAATGAGAGGTCACATGTAACTGTCAGTTCTTCTCTCTATGCTGATCCTTAGTGGATTAAGTGGGATGGTGGTTCTTCATCCTGAGATATGCTTTCAGCAGAAACTACACATTATGTACACACACTCTGGATTCTTTACCAAAGTTACTGGTTGCTTCAGTATGACAGGTCTTTACTGGTTTAAAAAATTAACAAAGCTATTTTAAATGAGAAAGGTCTTCGTGAAGAAGGTCAAAATACTCAACAAACGTCCAGATCTGCTCTGACATTGACAGACTGGGTGTCATTCTTTAAAAATAACTTCAAAATTTTTCTGTCAGCCACATGAGGTTTCGAGAAAAATTCATGCCTTATATTATTTTCAACACAAAATTAAAAAATATCTCTCATCACCAAGGGAGGACATCAACGCACCCCCCCAGTTCTGTCAGCGACACGTTACTTCTGTTTCATGCAGATTGATGGATGAAAAGTCTTCCAACTCCATCTTCCCACAGTCTTGCCATTCCAATTTCTTGTCAGCTCTTCCCCTCTTTCAACATTTTCCTTTACCTGGCTGCACCATCTTCTGCGTCTGACAGATGGTGGATTCTATTCTCAGTATCCCTGATTTATCCACCTCTTTTACAAAGCAAACTACTATTATCATTTCTATGCTAACTCTATTAAAAACATTAAAATTTCAAATTCCTTTCTTCTTCAACTTCTAGAATTCTAAAATGTTCACACCCACTGGTAGGAGAGTCTTTCTAAAAGGGTCAGTGTTAATGATGGCATCAATTTAATATATACTCTATAGACTGCTGATCTGCACTGTTTTAGGACACTCCATATTATTACATTTGTAAGTGACTGTACTGACAAATATTTTATATTCTTGCACTGTTCTTCCCGTAAGTTATCCCTTCTGGATACACTTCACTTTCCAAGTACATAAAATTAGCCTCATGTTTAACTTTTGTGCTGTTAACATTTATTCTGCTATTTGCATGCTGGCTCCTTGAAATAACCATCATCAGAGCCTTCTGCATATTCATGTTCAGGCTGTACTCCTTTATAACATGATCTTGCGACTTTATGATTTCAGCTCATTTTCCACACCTGCTTCAGTTCATTGTCTCACTGTGAAGGTCAAACCTCTTGTGGATATTTTCCAATGATGTGCATGTCTTTCCTAAATGGTGGTTGCTTCCATGTTATGTACAATTTTAAAATGTTTTCAAAAATTCTCTTACACTGGCTGAAAAGCGGTATCTCAACATAACTAGAGCAGTTTCTTGTCTTGTTGCACGTGGGCTGTACTGTGACACCTGTCCTCCAGTTTGGTGACTGCCAAATGTTGCTCAAAATTCCACATATCCATTGTGGTCACAATCACTGTAGTGTATCTGTCATGTCTACCATCACTTCAACATCTCCTGTGGTCTTCTTGTTATTATTTGTGCAATGGGAATTCCGATAAAAAAACAAATAACTTACGCACCTGTACTTGCATTTACTTGTCTCATTACCAGTTTAGCACCTGCAGTTTGTAGTTCTTCACACTATGCCTTAACAGTTACACTCATAGTGCCTGTTGTACTGTTATCTTTCAATGGTTTATGTTTATTGTCACTGCAAATACTATTCTTGTTACTTCCTGTATGATGTTATTCCTGCAAGACTTTAGCAAGTTTATTCCAGAACTGTTTTTAGTGGTTTCTTTCCAATCTTTTCCATCTTTCTCTGTTTTCATAACCACCACTGAGGAGTCATAGTAGTGTTTCGGTATGGTGACTAGACTATGGGCTGGACTGTCTGGGGTTTGAATCCCACTAGGGGCAAGAGATTTTTCTCTTCTCCAAAATGTCCAAAATGGCTCTTGGGACCCACACAGCCTCCTGTTCATTGGGTAATGCGGTTCTTTCCTGGGGTTAAAGCAGCTCTGGCATCAAGTTACTCTCTCTCCTCCATCTAGTGTTGAGGTCAAGAATGAACAGAGCTATACCTCTGCTCCTCTTAGATGTCTTCATGGTGCGAGCAGTGAAAAGTTACATTCTCATCATGCTTCATTTCTTTCAAATTGCAGTTTTCATTCCGCTGTTCCACCAAGATGTCTCCTGTTCTGAATGCAGCAATTTCAGTGAACCTTCCCCATTGTTTAGATGCTTGGACTTCATGAGCAGGTAAAGTGTTTTATATGAACTCTGCCCTATCTGTTTCAATAAACTTTGGTTTTGCATTTATTCCGAACCTTGCTACTCACAGATGACCTCCTTCTTCCAAACATAAAATTGGTGTCACTTTTTAGATTTATTTAAATGTCTCCACAAATATTTAGTTGCTTTGCTCTGTGAGTGACACCAACACTGCATCCCACCTGCATATTTTCTTCATCTGACATACATGCACTTCTAATATACAGATTTAGTGGACTTCCTCCTTCGCCATTAAATCCCTTCACGTAAGCATACGCTCCCCTGTCCTCTCTCACTCTGGCATTCTAATCCCCCACTCTGCATTCTGCATCTCTATTAACAAATTGTCTCAATTATCTTAAAAACCTATTATTTTTCTATGTCACACAGCCAACTTAAAGTGTGTACTGCATAAATAACCCTAAAAATGTTCAATTTACTTATCCTTCCACTGACCTTTGGCATTTCAGTTGTCCTGTTTGTGTGTGCAGGGCCCAAGGCTATTGCACCTTTACTCCTTCTATGCAGCTCTTCCCCAGCCAGCATCTTAAAGCTGTTTTCTTTACTTTATTACCCATTCTGTTTCACTAGGCCCATGTATATACAATTTTCTTTTTCCTTTACCCTCCCAATATTTATAAAATCCCATATCGCACAACACAGGACAAAGGATACAAAATACTGGCAGTGTCCAGTTTATATAATATGTGGTTTATGTAACATAATATTAATATTATGAATTATTAATACTGTAATTATTATGCATAGTTCACATGAGTTTCATGTGAAAAAAAGAGCTGATAGGAATAGAATTTTAAACACATATATAGACATTTTAAAAATGTATACTTAACTGATGAGGCATGATAAATAAGTGGGGGTGGGGGTCAATCCCGACTTTAACGTAAATTTCAGGTTACGTACAAGGTTTCAAGAGTGGAACCGTTACGTAAGTCAGCAACTGTCTGCATACAGTACATAAATGTACCTGGTGCAGCAAATAATGTATTAAAATAATATAAATACATTTAATAAGCTCAAAATAAAAATAAATATGATATGCAAGGCAGAGAGTATAGAATTCACCAATCAGGTTTAACTCGTCAGTTATACCATCACTGCAGTGCTTTCTTCCTACTCGCATACAAATATTACGGACCTGCTGTGCACATTAATAATGATGTACTGAACAAGACACAATTCTGAGGTATTAGCTAGCATGTACATGTTACATTTCATTTTCTGGAACCACAACCAATGTTGTAATCACACTCGAATCTTCTGGTGTTAAAATGTTGGCATTTTTTTATTACTTATTATTTTGGAGGACTAATATGTCACTTAAACAAAGCAAAGACAAGGAACAAGGCTCAGAACTGGGGAAGGGTTGAGAAGGTTTTGTGTTTAGTGCCATGTCTTCCTTCCACATTAAAAGCGGGGTAAAAGTTACCAGCCCTGGACGGTTTGTATCTTTCATTTTTACAACTAAATTTTTGATTATTTCAGTATGGAGTTCGACATTTTTACAATTTTAAGACTTGCAATACACAATAATTGTTTTTTAAATTATGCACAAATGTAATGTTCAGTACTGGTATAAAAACATACAAGCAACCCCACATGGCAGTTCAGACTTGTTCATGTCTTGCTAAGCCATTTACCAAACAAAAGTCATGTATAATATAATCATCTACATAACTGTACACTTTAAATCATGTGAAAGTGCTTAATAATAATTATTACTTGAATGCATAGCAATGTTTCTATTTCCTCCGCTGATTATCTAGCTGCGGCGGACAACACAGTTAATGGAAGCAGTGAATTGAAATGACACAGTTTGATTCCTAGATCAATTCCATATTTATTTATGATGTTCCATTCAGTATCGGGTTCATCAGAAAATATCACTATGCATGCTATATGTGCTGCCATACCTGAAGGAATGTCAATAGCAGCCAATAGTGGCTGCCATAATTATTTTCTGATACCCCCACTGTCCAGCTGCTGATCTCTGCTTAGAAAGCCAATAAAATAATGCGAAGTCCACTATTTGTTTTATGAACACACAACACAATAATAATTGGTCTTGGCCCATTAGTTTCCCATCTGCAAACCGTCCTGTGATGACAGTAGCAGCTTAGCAATATCATCTTTACGTCTAAAATATTAAAAAATAGTATGTCTCAAGAACCATTCCAGCAACACACAATAAATAGAATACATTACTATCCAGCTGTAATGGTTCTTGAAACGGTTATACAAAACCCTCACCATGCAGTAGACACACATACTGAGCCTATGGTACAATATGTACAGTATCATAATAGTGATCCGACGGAGCAGGGCAGGGAATGGGTTCAAGCCGCTTGCTACCTGAGCACACAACAACCTGGTGAGCAAAATGGCATATGCACTGTGGCGTATCAAGCCTTCAGAGCAACTTCTGTACCACTGAAATGAGGTAACTCACATAACATTCAAACAAACTACAGGCCTTACAGGGAACATGATGTCAGCATTATTCATACATACGAATGGTCATATGTACAGAGCATGTCCAATAACAACCCGTAAACTTGCGTGAAATTTCAAGTATTCACAGAGGTGAAGTTTTAGGTTATGGTTTTCTGAAATATGATGCCATGTAATTTTGTGTAGAGACGTACCTCATTTTCAACACAACGCATTTGCCTGAAATGATGGTATCTACCTACTGACAAACACAGCATCTTACTTAACAAGCCAGTAATATTAAACTGGACCAAGTTCTTTCAATAAAATTTGAATTGAAAAAAGTCAAACTTGACAAACAGAAAAATACTATGTCTTTGTAACAAATCTTCTTTCAAATTACAAAATTTTATCTTGGGGAACACCAATTATGTTGGCAATGTTACTCTGTACCTATCCAAGTTTTTTTGAGTTTCACTACATTTTGCTCTTCATGAAAAATAGCATGACATTTTCACACATGACTACTTTGTGAAGGTTTATGGATTATAGGTGTGCAGTGAGTTATTTTTGCACATATCCTGACTTTGAATTTCTGAATTATAAAGTTCCCTACCATCAATAAGAGCCCCTATACTGATGATATCCGAATGCAGACACGAGGCCTTCGTGTGCAAATACCGCTGCACACCATCAAGTAATTTTAAAATGGTCTTCAATTAGCAAATCCCCAATGGTCTGAAACCAAGATAAGAACATCAACAGACTTATCTTTCACTCAATTTGAAAAAATGAAATCAAGTTTAATGAATATTTGCCTGAATTCTGATACGCCAAGTTAACATACTGTAATACATACTAATTAATGTTCACTGATTTAGAAAAATTCAATTTTTTTTTTTCATGCCCCTGTTGAAACTGACTTACAACATGTAGCACAAATTACTATGCTAACTCATTCCCGTCATCCAGATTAAAATTATAAGGTGCCAGCAATTTGACTACAATAATCACTTTTACTATTGTCAATGCCAAAATTTATCAATCTGTACACGGTGGCAATAAAATCCATCATAACTCACACTGTACAATCAAGGAATGCATTTTGTTCATGCAGGGATAGCAACATTCCTGCAGAAAGAGGTGATCCAGAGACCAGATACAAATGGCAGTGATTGGTGGCAAATTAAACAACTACTTCATTGTGTTAACATTCAAGGTATTAACTATCCTAAGACTTATTGAGGAATGAAAACAGCTTGAATAATTCATCCTTTGGCAAAAATGGAGACATTAATTTCAGATTACCTCGCAATGCCCATTCTCCGAAATCAGAAATCAAGACAGGAGATGATGTGTCTATATACAAACACACATATCACAAGGAAGTTTAACTTACTTTTAGTGTCTGTTGTTAAGGCCTCTGTAAGATGAACAGAACAAGATTCAGTATCTATTTCTTCCCTGACCTATGTCTATTCTATTCTACAATAATCTTATCTAAATCTAATAATCTAACCTAACCTATTTAGAGAACTCAAAGGCAATAGTACGTAGGACTTCTACAGTGAAGTTTTAATTGTTTCACATGAACCGATCACTAATGGAAATTTCCGTATAAATATGACCCAGTTTCACACATCTCAGTGCTTTCAGCTTTAGACATTTACTGTGTAAAATATCTTGATATTGTTCATATAATAATCACAATCAACAGGCCTGTATATAGCAAATGATAGCAATGGATGTAAAAGGAAATAAGATAACACAATGACTTGACTGCTTTGCATCACACTTTGATCACTAAATTCCCAAAATGATGTACCACATTGTGTGTGTGTGTGTGTGTGTGTGTGTGTGTGTGTGTGTGTGTGAGAGAGAGAGAGAGAGAGAGAGAGAGAATTAAAACATGAATATGAAAAACAGGAGCAGATAAACAAGTTGTACAATATCAATGCACAGTGACTCACTTGCAAGTAGTTTCTGAGGACACACAGACATATGTACAGCCACCAACGCCATTCTGACGTTAGTGACAAGATGGAAAACTATTGTTAAGGAGGTGTAGTCACAACAATGCCCATTTGTTCACAGTTCACCATAAAAATCTGGTGCAAATGTATAAAAAAACACTAATGTAATAGGAAACATTCACTTAAATTAAAAATAAAAAAAAAATATTTTGACATAGATGACTAAGTTGTTGATTATGAGATCGATGGAAGTTTGTTATCTTAATCCTTCTAAAAACTATTGTTTCTTTTCTTCTGAGTCAATATTAGTAAAGACACTACAACAAGGCAGAACCAAAATATAAACTCTGCCTTCCACTCAGCCTGTTGTAAAATGTATATACATTTCCATTACATGCAGCTTACTGGCAATGCAGACTGGGACATGAACATCAATGACTTGCTGTACAACTATTTACATGATCATCATACTGCACTCTACAGTTCTTCATGATCTACAACACAATTCACAACTACATACACCCTAACAGACAGAAATGCATTACTCACTTAAAAAATATCCCAGTAACATCAGTCTCTACAGGAGAACATTCTGAATGTATTGCAAATTAATGACACATACTAGAATATTTTTTTTTTCTAAAATTCCAGGTGTTCTCAGCAAATCACAGATTTTACAGTACCAATAAAATCAAAATAAAAAAGAAAATTAAAAACTTGTGTTGTATATACACCTTCCTATGGCCCTCATGTTAAAGGGGCGAAACTAAAAATTGTGGAATCCATTAACATCATGTCCATCTAAAATAACCTCCAAGTTATCACAAATTAAAATAAATGAAAAAATTCTGCTGCATGAGAGAGGCAACTTGAAGTCTCGACTTGTCCTGGGATCACAGAACATTCATCTAGTTGACGCACAGTTCATCAGTTCCTCCTTATTGAAGCACAACATGGAATTTTCTCATTTCACGTTATGTGAATCCACAGACGACACACAACACAGATGCTGATGACATCAACTGGCATCACTGCGATGTCACGGCACATCAAGCTAGCCTTTCTGTATTTCCTGCAGTCACATTTCCACCACTCAACAGTATATACTCCTGTGATAATCACAGCAGGCTTGCATTGCTGTTTCACACTCTGCTGCCAGATCCTCAGCACACTTTCAAAATGAACTTCACTGTAATACCGCTACCGGCTCAATTATATATAATTTTCCACTGATTCAGCGGTACTTGCTCCCTCTATTCTGACCAGTGTCATACATACGCACACATACACATCCAAACACCCACACTACACCATAATTACACAGATGTAAAAAAAAACCAACTTAAGTTAGTACCTGTTCCTGACAAATAGGAAAGTTCTTTAGGAATCCATATCCTGATGTTCCCATGGGACTTCAATCTACAGGAAAACTCATTAATGCGGTTAATTGGTTTGGATTCCCAAAAACATGACGTGTTAAATGAGGTTTTTGTGTGAGGTGATAGGCCATACACCACTCGGGCGAAAGAGAAGCACCCCAACCATCGGACAAGAGTGACGACTGTACACTAGAGCATTTCACAATTGCAAACTAGGGTGAGGGTAATGTCACTCCCATTGATGGGGTGAGGGAGGCAGTTCAGACGGGTGGGCAACTGTAGAGCTAAAAGAAAAAGAAAATCACAGTGTTACTAAGTGTCACTAACAGAAACACTGAACAACTTCCATTTGTGAACTCAATCTCAGTTACAACCTGTTATCAATACTGCACTTTCATCATTCAAACATTAGCTCTGTTTAAAATGAGAGCTCTGCAAAAGTTATTACTTCATAAACCTACTATCTAACTACCCAACAACAAAGTAGGTTCAGACAGTACAGTGGCTGGCTACAGACAGTATGACAGGAATTTGATTCCCTGTTGGGGTAGGAAATTTTTTCTTTCCCACTGCATCCAGATTGGCTCTTGGGCCCATCCAGCCCTCTACTGAATGGGCATTGGGAGCTCTTTCCTAGAGGGTAAGCAGTCAGGGCATGAAGCTAACCACTCGCCTCCATTTGGTGCCTAATTTAAGTATAAGTGGAACTATATCTCCATTTCCCCCATACATCTTTATGCTGTGGTGACTAATTCAGCACAGGGACCATTTTACCTGTACCTTTACCCCATTTTACAGCAGTCATTTATAACATTAATTTGTTTTATGTTATCCTATGTTTCAAGATAAAATGACTGGCTGCACAGTGTGTAGACAAAGCATCCTTTTGGTTACTTTATTGAAAACAGGTTCATTACTTCTCATGTAGAGTGCAGTCAGCTCTCAATTTTTATCAAAAATTTCAACCCTTTTACACAACAATGATTATATATTTTAAATTTGTCCTATCAAAAAATGTACACATAAACAGAAAAAGAAAGGTTCCCAGAAGAAAATTTGTCATGTGGCCTGCAACCGCATGCTGAGAACCGAATGCACTTCAATAATCTATGAAAATAGAGGAAGGCGTGGACTGTACCCTCAGCATTTCCGGAGATCGCAACATGGTTTATAGCATTAGCGTTATCGGGGAAGGGATGTAGTAGAAGTAGTAAGAGTAGTGAAGGTCTTCAGTCAGCCGCCGCCTGCCTCATCGGTCCACCACATGGCTCTCGCTGAGCCTGCAGCAGCCTTACCTGGCAAAGCTCTTGAAAGCTGCAGACTGAGGGTTAATGCACAACGGGACTCTACTGGTATTGAGTTGTTCTGCAATGAACTTGTGCATTTCCTCTGAAAGCATACCAAAGGCAAACATTAATAGCTCAGTGTAATACATTAATAGATTCATATCTCAGATAAAAATTAATAAACTACGCATGCACACACATGCACACACACACATACACATCAAGGGGGAACAATGGAGGAAAAGAAGTTTCCTGTAACTGTTCCATGGTACAGGGGTTTGGGGAATGACGGTAGGCAACGACAGTCTTCTGGCACTACCATGGCACAAGGGCTCAGAAATTAGTAGTAAGCTACAGCGGCACATTGGCAATTCAACAGTACAGGTGTTCAGAGAATGGGGGCATGCTACAATAGTCTGTTGGCACTACAATGCCACAGGGGTTCAGAGAATGGGGGCATGCTACAATAGTCTGTTGGCACTACAATGGCACAGGGGTTCAGAAAACAGGGGTAGGCAACCACAATTTGTTGACACTACCAACCTTCAGGGGCAGACTATAACAGTTTGTTGCTGCCTCAGGAAGGAACAGTAGAGGAGTGGTGAGCCACAATAATTATGACAGATGGTAGCTGTTTGTATAAGATGTGGAGGTTTGCAGTTAGGGGATAAGACACTATGAATGCAGAAAGAAATGCGCTGCTACTGGCTTTACTGTATAAGAACAGTTGTGTTTTGACCTTGATGGAACTATGCATCACAAATTCATCCAAAAGGGACAACAAATTGCAAAACTGATCCTGAGGAAGGGCACAGTGGAGAATGTTCATTCTTTCTTACATGCAAAGAAAATGAAACTGTGTCAACTGCACTGTTGTTGTCCACACATATTCCTCATTCCCCAGAATTTGCCCTGCACCACCTTTTTCTCTCTCCAAAATTCAACTTTTTACTCCACAGAAAAAAATTTCATGAACCAAGAGTAGAAAGAATGGTCAGCTTCATGGTTACACCGTGCATCAACAATGCTGAACCCTTTTATTACCAACTGATGCACATTATGTTAAAAAACAGAGTTATTAAAATATTCTAAAATTACGCTCCAACATGTTTCGGTTTACATAGAAACCATCTTCAGGGAGCTAAAGTCAGTGCTTGGCTAAAAATTACACATTGGTTAACAGTATCTGCATAAAA
>Ga0209628_10002021_pt1 | contig 13542 bp, 11 predicted proteins | sample TergutCu122P4_FD_187285 | JGI IMG/M metagenome (GOLD analysis project Ga0209628, IMG submission 187285) | Cubitermes ugandensis P4 segment gut microbial communities from Kakamega Forest, Kenya - Cu122 P4 (SPAdes) (version 2) | ecosystem: Host-associated > Arthropoda: Insects > Digestive system...
GCACCAGCGGGCGCAGGTCGGGCGGCAGCACCGGCAGCACTTCGAGCACCATCCAGTCCGGCTTGATGCCGGATTTCTGGAAGCCTTCGAGAATCTTCAGACGCTTGGCCAGTTTCTTGTTCTTGGCTTCCGAGCCGGTGACTTCGAGTTCGGCGCGCAGGCTTTCGACTTCGCTGTTGAGATCGAGGTTGCGCAGCAATTCGCGGATGCCCTCGGCGCCCATGAAGGCGGTGAATTCGTCGCCGTGCTCTTCCATCATTTCCAGATACTGCTCCTCGGTGAGCAGTTGGGCGCGCTGGAGGTTGCCGACCAGGCCCGGATCGGTGACGACGTAGGCCTCGAAGTACAGCACGCGCTCGATGTCGCGCAGCGTCATGTCGAGCACCATGCCCAGACGGCTGGGCAGCGATTTGAGGAACCAGATGTGGGCGACCGGCGAGGCCAGTTCGATGTGACCCATGCGGTCGCGGCGAACCTTGGCCAGCGTCACTTCGACGCCGCACTTCTCGCAGATCACGCCGCGATGCTTCAAGCGCTTGTACTTGCCGCACAGGCACTCGTAATCCTTGATCGGGCCGAAGATCTTGGCGCAGAACAGACCATCGCGTTCCGGCTTGAAGGTGCGGTAATTGATGGTTTCCGGCTTCTTGACTTCGCCGTAGGACCAGGAGCGGATTTTTTCCGGCGAGGCCAGGCCGATGGTAATCGCGTCGAATTCTTCCTCGGCGGTGACCTGCTTGAACAGATCGAGCAATGCTTTCATGGTTTTTACTCCTGATCCTGAATCAATAGCGTTCCAGATCGATGTCGATCGCCAGCGAACGGATTTCCTTGACCAGCACGTTGAAGGATTCCGGCATGCCGGCGTCGATGCGGTGCTCGCCCTTGACGATGTTTTCGTACACCTTGGTACGGCCATTCACATCGTCGGACTTGACGGTCAGCATTTCCTGCAAGACGTAGGACGCGCCGTAGGCTTCGAGCGCCCACACTTCCATTTCGCCGAAACGCTGGCCGCCGAACTGCGCCTTGCCGCCCAGCGGCTGCTGGGTGACCAGCGAGTACGGGCCGGTCGAGCGGGCGTGCATCTTGTCATCGACCAGATGGTGCAGCTTCAGGTAATGCATGTAACCGACCGTCACCGGGCGCTCGAAGGGTTCGCCGGTGCGCCCGTCGAACAGGGTCATCTGGCCCGATTCCGGCATGCCGGCCAGCTTCAACATGGCCTTGATTTCCTTTTCCTCGGCGCCGTCGAACACCGGCGTGGCGAACGGCACGCCGCCGGCCAGGTTGCCGGCCATTTCCATGACTTCGCCATCGGACAGGGCGGCGAGGTTCTCGGGCTTGCCGTTGGCGTTGTACACGGTATCGAGGAATTTGCGCATTTCCTTGACGCTGGCCTGGGCGCGCAGCATGTTGCCGATCTTGAAGCCCAAGCCCTTGGCGGCCAGCCCAAGGTGCACTTCGAGAATCTGCCCGACGTTCATCCGCGACGGCACGCCGAGCGGATTCAAGACGATGTCGACCGGCGTGCCGTCGGCCATGTGCGGCATGTCCTCGACCGGCAGGATCAGCGAGACGACGCCCTTGTTGCCGTGGCGGCCGGCCATCTTGTCGCCGGGTTGCAGGCGGCGCTTGACGGCGACATAAACCTTGACCATCTTCTGCACGCCCGGCGGCAGTTCGTCGCCCTGCGTCAGCTTCTTGCGCTTGGCCTCGAAAGCCACGTCGAAGTCCTTGCGCGCCTGCTCCAGGCCATCCCTGACCTGTTCCAGTTGCAGCGCCGCGTCGTCATCGGCGAGACGAATGTCGAACCAGTGGTGCGGATCCATGCCGTCCAGATAAGCCTGGTCGATGGCCGTGCCCTTGGCCAGCTTCTTCGGCCCGCCATTGGCCTTCTTGCCGAGAATCAGGCGGCCGACGCGCTCGAAGGCGTCGCGCTCGACGATGCGCATCTGGTCGGCGAGGTCGAGCTTGTAATGGCGCAGATGCTCATCGATGATCGACTGGGCGCGCTTGTCGCGCTCGATGCCCTCGCGGGTAAAGACCTGCACGTCGATGACGGTGCCGGCGATGCCCGACGGCACGCGCAGCGAGGTGTCTTTCACGTCGGAAGCCTTCTCGCCGAAGATGGCGCGCAAGAGCTTTTCTTCCGGCGTCAACTGGGTTTCGCCCTTGGGCGTGACCTTGCCGACCAGCACGTCGCCGGCTGCGACCTCGGCGCCGATATAGACGATGCCGGAATCATCGAGACGGGAAAGCTGGGCTTCGCCGAGCGAGGCGATGTCGCGGGTGATTTCCTCGGGGCCGAGCTTGGTGTCGCGGGCGACGACCGTCAGTTCCTCGATGTGGATCGAGGTGTAGCGGTCGTCGGCGACGACGCGCTCGGAAATCAGGATCGAATCCTCGAAGTTGTAGCCGTTCCACGGCATGAAGGCGATCAGCATGTTCTGGCCGAGCGCCAGTTCGCCCTTGTCGGTCGACGCGCCGTCGGCGACCACGTCGCCCTTGGCAATGACATCGCCGACCTTGACCATCGGCCGCTGGTTGATGTTGGTGTTCTGGTTGGAACGGGTGTACTTGATGAGGTTGTAAATATCGACGCCGACTTCGCCGGCGACCGTCTCGTCGTCATTGACGCGCACCACGACGCGGCCGGCATCGACGTAATCGACCTTGCCGCCGCGCAGCGCAACGACGGCGGTGCCGGAGTCGACGGCGACGGTGCGCTCGATGCCGGTGCCGACCAGCGGCTTCTCGGGACGCAGGCAGGGCACGGCCTGGCGCTGCATGTTGGCGCCCATCAGCGCGCGGTTGGCGTCGTCATGTTCGAGGAAGGGAATCAGCGAAGCGGCGACGGAGACGATCTGGCCGGGGGCCACGTCCATGTACTGCACGCGCGAGGGATCGGCGAAAATGGTTTCGCCTTTTTCGCGGCAGGTGACCAGATCGTCGGTCAGGCGGTTTTTGTCGTCGAGCGCGGCATTGGCCTGGGCGACGATGTAATTGCCTTCCTCGATGGCCGACAGATATTCAATCTCGTTGGTCACTTGCCCATCGACCACCTTGCGGTAGGCGGTCTCGATGAAGCCATAGCCATTGACGCGGGCGAACAGGGCCAGCGAGTTGATGAGGCCGATGTTCGGGCCTTCCGGCGTTTCGATCGGGCACACGCGCCCGTAATGCGTCGGATGCACGTCGCGCACCTCGAAGCCGGCGCGCTCGCGGGTCAGACCACCCGGGCCGAGGGCCGAGACGCGCCGCTTGTGGGTGATTTCCGACAGCGGGTTGGTCTGGTCCATGAACTGCGACAACTGGCTGGAACCGAAAAATTCCTTGATGGCGGCGCTGATCGGCTTGGCGTTGATGAGATCGTGCGGCATCAGGTTGTCCGACTCGGCCTGGCTCAAACGCTCCTTGACGGCGCGCTCGACGCGCACCAGCCCCGCGCGGAACTGGTTTTCGGCCAGTTCGCCGACCGAGCGCACACGGCGGTTGCCGAGGTGATCGATGTCGTCGATGTCGCCGCGGCCATTCCTCAGTTCGACCAGAATCTTGATGACCTCGACGATGTCGCGCGGCGACAGCGTCAGTTGCTCACGCACCTCGATATTGGCGCCCAGCGGCTTGAGCCTAGCGACCAGCGCCTCGGCCTCGGCCCGCGTGGCATTCTCGATCATGGCGCGAGCGCCGTAGGGCAACAGGCTGACCAGATCCTGAATGGCGGAGAGCGCGAAACCGGAAGCGTCGGCCAGGTTGCGCAGGGCGGCTTCGGCGCGCGACGGCAGACTCTTCAGCATCGCCTTGTATTCGACGACATCGGAACGGCCCAGGCGGCGATTGAACTTCATCCGGCCGACGCCCGACAGATCGTAGCGCTCGTCGGAATAGAACAGGCCGTTGAACAGGATTTCGACGGCTTCCTCGGTCGGCGGCTCGCCCGGACGCATCATGCGGTAGATGGCGATGCGCGCCGCCTGGCGCGAGGCGGTTTCGTCGGCGCGCAGGGTGTTGGAGATGAAGGCGCCGCGGTCGAGATCGTTGGTATACAGCGTTTCGACGGTATTGATCCCGGCTTCGCGCAGCTTGGCGAGCAGGGTTTCCGTGATTTCGTCATTGGCGTTGGCGACGATTTCACCGGTCGCGGTATCGACGATATTGCGGGCAATGATGCGGCCGAGGATGAAATCCTCCGGCACGGCGGTCTGCTTCAGACCGGCGGCGTCGATGTCGCGGATATGCCTGGCGGTAATGCGCTTGTCCTTGGCAACGATGACCTTGCCGTCCGCGGCAACGAAATCGAAACGCGCTGTTTCGCCGCGCAGGCGCTCGGGCACCAGGGCGAACTGGACGCTGTCCCTGGCGAGCAGGAAGGTGTCGAAAGCGAAGAACTCGGCCAGGATTTCCTCGGCGCTCATGCCGATGGCCTTCAAGAGCGCGGTGACCGGCATCTTGCGCCGGCGGTCGACGCGGAAGAACAGCGTGTCCTTCGGATCGAACTCGAAATCCAGCCAGGAGCCGCGATAGGGAATCACCCGCGCCGAGAACAGCAGCTTGCCGGAACTGTGCGTCTTGCCCCGGTCATGCTCGAAGAATACGCCGGGCGAGCGGTGCAACTGGGAGACGATGACGCGCTCGGTGCCGTTGATGACGAAGGAGCCGTTGGTCGTCATCAGCGGAATCTCGCCCATGTAGACTTCCTGCTCCTTGACTTCCTTGACCGTATCCGGTGCCTCGCGGTCCATGATGACCAGCCGCACGCGGGCGCGCAGCGACGAGGCGAAGGTCAGGCCGCGCTGCTGGCATTCGGTCACGTCGAAGGCCGGCTCGCCGAGCATGTAGCTGACGAACTCCAGGCGGGCGTTGCCGGAATGCGAAACGATCGGGAAGATCGAGGTAAACGCCGCCTGCAAGCCTTCGTTCTTGCGCCTTTCAGCCGGCGTGTCGGCTTGCAGAAAGGCCGTGAAGGATTCAAGCTGGGTCGCCAGCAGAAAAGGCACATCGAGGACGCTGACGCGCTTGGCGAAGCTCTTGCGGATGCGTTTCTTCTCGGTGAAGGAGTAAGTCATGGTGACTCCGTGAAGGTAAATTCAAACACAGCAAACCTGTCGCAACAGGCAAACGCAAACGCGCTCCCCTCCCTGGCGGGACGGAGGAAAGCTGCGTTTGCGTTTGCCGCATTGGCCAATAGGGCGCTATTCAAGTTGTTCGTTTTTTCGGGCGGATGAAACCTGTAGCACAAAACACGAAAAGGCTGGCGGACGAACCGCCAGCCTGCCATGCGCGGGTCGCTTACTTGACCTCGACCTTGGCGCCGGCGTCTTCCAGTTGCTTCTTGAGCGCCTCGGCGTCGGCCTTGTTGATGCCTTCCTTGACCGGCTTCGGCGCGCCGTCGACCAGATCCTTGGCTTCCTTCAGGCCCAGGCCGGTGACAGCGCGGACGACCTTGATGACCTCGACCTTCTTCTCGCCCGCGCCGGTCAGGACGACGGTGAATTCCGTCTGCTCCTCGACGGCGGCGGCGGCGACGGCCGGGCCGGCAACGGCGACGGCGGCGGCGGAAACGCCGAACTTCTCCTCAAAGGCCTTGACCAGGTCGTTCAAGTCCATCACGGTCATGGAGCCGACGGCTTCCAGAATGTCTTCTTTGCTAAGTGCCATTTCAATAAACTCCTAAATCAATTCGGATGCGGTAAAAATCAAGCGGCGGCGGCTTCGCGCTGCGCGGCCAGCGCGCCCAGGGCGCGGGCAAAGCCGGACACCGGAGCCTGCATGACGAACAGCAGCTTGGAGAGCAGCTCTTCGCGGCTCGGGATGGAGGCAAGCGCCTGCACACCGGCTTTGTCGAGCACCTTGCCGGCATAGGAGCCGGCCTTGAGCACCAATTTGTCGTTGGTCTTGGCGAAGTCGTGGAGCACCTTCGCCGCCGCCACCGGGTCGGCGGACACGCTGTAGATCAGCGGCCCCACCATGTGCTCGGCCAGGCCGGCAAACGGGGTGCCATCCACGGCGCGACGCACCAGGGTGTTTTTCAGCACGCGCAGATAAACGCCAGACTCGCGCGCCTTCTTGCGCAGCACGGTGAGGTCGCCGACCTCGATGCCGCGATACTCGGCGACCGCGATCGTCTGGGCATTGGCCACTTGTGCCGACACCTCAGCCACGACGGCTTTTTTGTCGTTCAGATTGAGACCCACGGGTCTTTCCTCCTTTTCAAGTCACAAACGCGGCGGAGAAAATCTCCGCCACACCTACGGCGACCTGAACCAGAAACCGTGCCGCCCGCTGGTGACTTCATCAGCGGCCGGCAAAAAATCTTGTTCGGGAACACCGTCTGCGCAGGATGCCCATGCCTTTACACATGGGCCATTAAGCTCCGAAGAGCGCCTGCGGTCTTTGACGATCCGCCGCCGGCCAGAAAACAGCCGGCGACGGCCCAAAGTTCTGTTGCTTAAGCCGTCAGCGACGCCTGATCGACGCGCACGCCCGGCCCCATCGTGGCGGCCACGGCGATCTTGCGCAGATACTGCCCCTTGGAAGAAGCCGGCTTGGCCTTGTTGAGCGCCTCGATCAGCGCCTTCAGGTTCTGCTCCAGGCTTTCGACCGTGAAGGAGGCGCGACCGATGGTGGCATGCACGATGCCGGCCTTGTCGGTGCGGTACTGCACCTGACCGGCCTTGGCGTTCTTGACGGCGGTGGTGACATCCATGGTCACGGTGCCGACCTTCGGGTTCGGCATCAGACCGCGCGGGCCGAGAATCTGACCCAACTGGCCGACCACCTTCATGGCGTCCGGCGTGGCGATGACCACGTCGAAATCGAGCTTGCCGGCCTTGACCTCGGCCGCCAGATCGTCGAAACCGACGACTTCGGCGCCAGCGGCCCTGGCGGCTTCCGCTTTCTCGCCCTGGGCGAAGACGGCAACGCGCACCGACTTGCCGGTACCGGCCGGCAACACCACCGAGCCGCGCACGACCTGGTCGGACTTGCGCGCATCGACGCCGAGATTGACGGCCACGTCGATCGACTCGTCGAACTTGGCGGTCGCGGTTTCCTTGGCCAGGGTCAGGGCTTCCTGCACCGGATAGAGCTTCTGGGCGACGACCTTGCCCGCCTGGGTTTTTTGTTTTTTCGTGAGTTTGGCCATGATTACAGACCCTCCACCGTGATGCCCATCGAGCGGGCGGAGCCGGCGATGGTACGAACTGCCGCTTCCAGATCGGCAGCCGTCAGGTCGGGCTGCTTGGCCTTGGCGATGTCCTCGGCCTGGGCGCGGGTAATCTTGCCGACCTTGTCGGTATGCGGCTTGGCCGAGCCGGACTTGATGCCGGCCGCCTTCTTGATGAGGATGGTCGCCGGCGGCGTCTTCATCACGAAGGTGAAGGACTTGTCGGCGAAGGCGGTGATGACGACGGGAATCGGCAGGCCCGGCTCCATGCCCTGGGTCTGGGCATTGAAGGCCTTGCAGAATTCCATGATGTTCAGACCGCGCTGACCGAGGGCGGGGCCGATCGGCGGCGACGGGTTGGCTTTGCCCGCGGGCACTTGCAGCTTGATGTAGCCAACAATTTTCTTGGCCATGTTTGCTCCTCTATGATGAGTGGTAACGCGCTTTTATGGGGTCACGACCCCGAGACTCACGCTCCTCTTGCCGAAACACCGGGCCTTCGGCTGGCCCTTCCTGCCCGGTCAGGCTTTCTCGACCTGAGCGAATTCCAGCTCGACCGGCGTGGCGCGGCCAAAAATGGTGACCGAGACGCGCAGGCGGCTCTTTTCGTAATTGACATCCTCGACCGCGCCGTGAAAGTCGGTGAAAGGCCCTTCCTTGACGCGCACCACCTCGCCGGTCTCGAACAGCACCTTGGGCCGCGGCTTTTCGACGCCTTCCTGCATCTGCATCATGATCTTGTCGACTTCCTTTTCGGAAATCGGCGTCGGCTTGGTGGCGGTGCCGCCGACGAAGCCGGTGACCTTGGGCGTGTTCTTCACCAGATGCCAGGAATCGTCGTCCATCTCCATCTCGACCAGCACATAGCCGGGGAAGAACTTGCGCTCGGAAATGGCCTTCTGGCCGCCCTTCATTTCGACGACTTCCTCGACCGGCACCAGGATGCGGCCGAATTTTTCCTGCATTTCGAGGCGGTTGACGCGCTCCTGAATGGCGCGCATCACGCTTTTCTCGAAGCCGGAATAGGCATGCACGACGTACCAGCGTTTACTCATGATTTTTTCCAGCCCAGGACGAGGTCATACAACACCCATTCCAGGCTCTTGTCGGTCAGATACAGGAACAGCGCCATCACGACGACGAAACCGAACACCGTCAGCGTCACCTGCACGGTTTCCTTGCGCGTCGGCCAGACCACTTTCTTGGCCTCGATCACGGCTTCGTTGGCGAACACGAAGAAACGCTGACCGGGTTCAGTCCTCCAGGCCACGGCGGCAGCCACGACGAAACCGCCGAGCACCGCCAGAACGCGCAAAATCATCGCCTGGTCGGCGAGCAGGTAGAAACCAGCCACGCCAGCCGCCAGAATCAACAGGGCCAGCGCAAACTTGATCTTGTCAGCCATGACGCTCACGATCTTTAAAGAGAGTGGCAGGGGCGGAGGGAATCGAACCCCCGACCTACGGTTTTGGAAACCGTTGCTCTACCAATTGAGCTACACCCCTGCATACAGCAGAAACAACCGAGGCGCTTCGGTTGCCCGAAGCGCCCGAAACACACTGAGCGTCGTTTACTCGACGATCTTGGCCACGACGCCGGCGCCGACGGTGCGACCGCCTTCGCGGATGGCGAAGCGCAGACCTTCTTCCATGGCGATCGGGGCGATCAGCTTGACCGTCATCGCCACGTTGTCGCCCGGCATGACCATTTCCACGCCTTCCGGCAGACTGATGGCGCCGGTCACGTCGGTGGTGCGGAAGTAGAACTGCGGCCGGTAGTTGTTGAAGAACGGGGTGTGACGTCCGCCTTCATCTTTCGACAGCACATAGACTTCGCCGGTGAAGTGGGTGTGCGGGTTGATGGAACCCGGTTTGCACAGCACCTGGCCGCGCTCGACGTCTTCGCGCTTGGTGCCGCGCAGCAGCGCGCCGATGTTGTCGCCGGCCTGACCCTGGTCGAGGAGCTTACGGAACATTTCGACGCCGGTGCAGGTGGTTTTCTGGGTCGGGCGGATGCCGACGATTTCGATTTCTTCGCCGACCTTGATGATGCCGCGTTCAACCCGGCCGGTGACGACGGTGCCGCGACCAGAAATCGAGAAGACGTCTTCGACCGGCATCAGGAAGGGTTGGTCGATGGCGCGCTCGGGGGTCGGGATGTAGGAGTCGAGCGCATCGGCCAGGGCCATGATGGCGACTTCGCCGAGTTCGCCTTTGTCGCCTTCGAGGGCTTTCAGGGCCGAGCCTTTGACGATGGGTACGTCGTCGCCGGGGAAGTCGTATTTGGAGAGGAGTTCGCGCACTTCCATTTCGACGAGTTCGAGCAGTTCGGCGTCGTCGACCATGTCGCATTTGTTGAGGAAGACGACGATGAAGGGGACGCCCACCTGACGGGCGAGCAGGATGTGCTCGCGGGTCTGCGGCATGGGGCCGTCGGCGGCGGAACAGACGAGGATGGCGCCGTCCATTTGCGCGGCGCCGGTAATCATGTTCTTGACGTAGTCGGCGTGGCCGGGGCAGTCGACGTGGGCGTAGTGCCGGTTGGCGGTTTCATACTCGACGTGCGCGGTGTTGATGGTGATGCCGCGCGCTTTTTCTTCCGGCGCCGCGTCGATCTGGTCGTAGGCTTTGGCCTGACCGCCAAATTTCTGCGACAGCACCGTGGTGATCGCCGCCGTCAGGGTCGTCTTGCCATGATCCACGTGGCCAATCGTCCCAACATTCACGTGCGGCTTCGTCCGCTCAAATTTCTCTTTTGCCATTATCGGTTCTCCAATAAGACGGTTACTTCTTGTTGATGACAGCCTCGGCGACGTTCTTCGGCGCCTCGGTATAGTGTTTGAATTCCATCGAATAGGTGGCGCGCCCCTGCGACAGCGAACGCAGCGAGGTCGCGTAGCCGAACATCTCGGACAGCGGCACTTCGGCCTTGATGACCTTGATGCCGCCGACCTGGTCTTCCATGCCCTGCACCATGCCGCGCCGCGAGGACAGATCGCCCATCACGTTGCCCATGTAGTCTTCCGGCGTTTCGACCTCGACCGCCATCATCGGCTCCAGCAGGGTCGGGCTGGCCTTCTTCATGCCGTCCTTGAAGGCCATCGAGGCGGCCATGCGGAAGGCGTTTTCGTTCGAGTCGACATCGTGGTAGGAGCCATCGAACAGCGTGAACTTGATGTCCACGACCGGGAAGCCGGCCAGTACGCCGCTGGTGATGGCATCCTGCAAGCCCTTGTCCACCGCCGGAATGTACTCGCGCGGCACGACGCCGCCCTTGATGGCGTCGACGAACTCGTAGCCCTTGCCGGCCTCGTTCGGCTCGATCTTGAGCCAGACGTGGCCGAACTGGCCGCGACCGCCGGACTGCTTGACGAACTTGCCTTCCTGCTCGACCGCTTTCTTGATGCACTCGCGGTAGGCCACCTGCGGCGCGCCGACGGCGGCCTCGACGTTGAACTCGCGCTTCATGCGGTCGACGATGATTTCGAGGTGCAATTCGCCCATGCCGGAGATGATGGTCTGACCGGACTCTTCGTCGGTGCGCACGCGGAAGGAGGGATCTTCGCGCGCCAGACGGCCCAGCGCGATGCCCATTTTTTCCTGGTCAGCCTTGGTTTTCGGCTCAACCGCAACGTGGATCACCGGATCCGGGAACACCATGCGCTCCAGCACGATGGACTTGGCCGGGTCGCACAGCGTTTCGCCGGTCGACACATCGCCCAGGCCGATGCAGGCGGCGATGTCGCCAGCGCGGATTTCCTCGATTTCCTCGCGGTCGTTGGCGCTCATCTGCACGATACGACCGATGCGTTCCTTCTTGCCCTTGACCGAGTTGTAAACGGTATCGCCCTTGGACAGCACGCCCGAATAGACGCGCACGAAGGTCAGGTTGCCGACGTATTTGTCGTCCATCATCTTGAAGGCGAGCGCAGAGAATTGCTCCTTGTCGTCCGCCTGGCGCTGCACTTCCTTGCCGTTGTCATCGACGCCATCGACCGGCGGAATATCCACCGGCGAGGGCAGGTATTCGATCACGGCGTCCAGCATGCGTTGCACGCCCTTGTTCTTGAAGGCGGTACCGCACAGCATGGGCTGAATTTCGGTGGCGATGGTGCGGGCGCGCAAGCCGCTCCTGATGTCAGCCTCGGGCAAATCGCCTTCTTCGAGGTATTTGTTCATCAGATCTTCGCTGGCCTCGGCGGCGGCTTCGATCATGTTCTCGCGCCATTTCTTGGCATCCGCCACGAGTTCGGCCGGAATATCCTGATAGTCGAATTTCATGCCCTGGGAGGCTTCATCCCAGATGATCGCTTTCATCTTGAGCAGATCGACCACGCCCGTGAAATTCTCCTCGGCACCAATCGGAATGACGATCGGCACCGGATTGGCCTTCAGGCGCAGGCGCAACTGCTCATAAACCTTGAAGAAATTCGCGCCAGTACGGTCCATCTTGTTGACGAAGGCCAGACGCGGCACCTTGTACTTGTTGGCCTGACGCCACACGGTTTCCGATTGCGGCTGGACGCCGCCGACGGCGCAATAGACCATGCAGGCGCCGTCGAGCACGCGCATCGAACGCTCGACCTCGATGGTGAAGTCGACGTGTCCCGGCGTGTCGATGATGTTGAAGCGATGCTCGGGCAGCGACAGATCCATCCCCTTCCAGAAACAGGTCACGGCCGCCGAGGTGATGGTGATGCCGCGCTCCTGCTCCTGCTCCATCCAGTCCGTCGTCGCAGCGCCGTCATGCACTTCGCCAAGTTTGTGATTGACGCCGGTGTAGAACAGGATGCGCTCGGTGGTGGTGGTCTTGCCGGCGTCGATGTGGGCGCTGATACCAATGTTGCGGTAGCGCTCGATGGGGGTTTTACGGGCCACGATGGGGTCCTTTGCGAATTAGAAGCGGAAGTGGGCGAAAGCCTTGTTGGCCTCGGCCATGCGATGCACTTCGTCACGCTTCTTCACCGCGCCGCCCCGGTTCTCGGCCGCTTCCATCATCTCGGCGGCAAGCCGCTGGCCCATCGATTTTTCCGAACGCTTGCGCGCCGATTCGCGCAACCAGCGCATCGCCAGCGCGGCGCGGCGGGCCGGACGAACCTCGACCGGCACCTGATAGTTGGCGCCGCCGACGCGGCGGGATTTCACCTCGACCATCGGGCGCACATTGCCCATGGCGGCGGCGAACACTTCCAGCGGATCCTTGCCGGACTTGCTGGAGATGATGCCGAAAGCGCCATAGACGATACGCTCGGCGACCGACTTCTTGCCGCTCTGCATGATGGCGTTGATGAACTTGGAGACTTCGACATTGCCGAACTTCGGATCCGGCAGAATATCGCGCTTGGGTACTTCACGACGACGGGGCATATTGACCTCTGTTAAACACGATTCAGTTGAAAAGCCGGACAGGGCAAATGCCCTCCCGGCCTCTCCCGGCCGCCCAACGGAGCGGCCACTTACTCAAGCCATCTGGTGCGCCGCCCCGTAAATGGCCGCACGAAATGAAATTGATGGATTCGCGTTCCCGGCAAGGCGCAAAGCACAGCGATACCCGGAAGTGTCGCGAGCATTTGCAACGCCGCCGGGGAGGCGAAGACGCAATTTCATGTACGGTTATTTGCGGGGCGGCGCACTGAATCAGGCAGCCTTCGGACGCTTGGCGCCGTATTTGGAACGGGCCTGCTTACGATCCTTGACCCCCTGGGTATCCAGCGAGCCGCGCACGGTGTGGTAACGCACACCGGGCAAATCCTTGACCCGGCCGCCGCGCAGCAGCACCACGGAGTGCTCCTGCAGGTTGTGGCCTTCACCGCCGATATAGGAAATCACCTCGAAGCCATTCGTCAGACGAACCTTGCAGACCTTGCGCAGCGCCGAGTTCGGCTTCTTCGGGGTGGTGGTGTAAACGCGGGTGCACACGCCGCGCTTCTGCGGGCATTTTTCCAGAGCGGGCACCTTGCTCTTGGTGACCTCGGCAACGCGCGGCTTGCGCACGAGCTGATTGATAGTCGGCATAGCGAACTTTTCCTTCAACGGCCGGCCCAAACACAGGGCGCAGCAGCGGTTTTGTTATCCCAAGCGGAGGCAATGATTAGCCACCGCCGACAAAGACCGGGAATTTTATGGTGGATCAATCTCCGTGTCAACGCGGTCTGCACGCGGTGCAGGGCAATCGCACACGCAAATGTCGTAAACCCATTGAAAAAGACGTTCACAGTCAAAGGGTTATGACGTGGGCTTGTAAACCGGGGTGAAACAAGGTTCACTTTCGATTTTGTCGGGAGTGGAGATGACCCTGGTTGAAGCCTTTTCGGCGCTGCCGGACCCGCGCACGGGCCCCGCGCAGCGGCATGATCTGTGCGAGATGATCCTCAT
>Ga0209628_10002022_pt1 | contig 13539 bp, 13 predicted proteins | sample TergutCu122P4_FD_187285 | JGI IMG/M metagenome (GOLD analysis project Ga0209628, IMG submission 187285) | Cubitermes ugandensis P4 segment gut microbial communities from Kakamega Forest, Kenya - Cu122 P4 (SPAdes) (version 2) | ecosystem: Host-associated > Arthropoda: Insects > Digestive system...
GTGGTGGGGCAAGCGCACCTGGCCCTCTTCATGCAGATCGACACGGCCGCCGAAAAAGCGCGCTTGAGCAAGGAAGCCGAGCGGCTGGACAAGGAAATCGCCAAGGCGCAAGCCAAGCTGGGCAATGAGGCCTTCACCGCCAAGGCGCCGCCAGCCGTGATCGAACAGGAACAAAAACGCCTGCTGGACTTCACCGCCGCGCTGGAAAAAATCCAGGCACAGATTGGGCGGCTGGGGTAGGCCCGTGATTGGTCAATGAATGGAAGGCGAATCATCATGAAATCATTTTTTTATGCCGCCGCAACAATCGCGCTAGCCGGTTGCGCGGCTGGCGTGCAGACGGCATCGGCGCCGCCGGTCAAGATGGGGCTGTGGGAGCTTACCATTGATCCGGCCAAAGCCACCTTCGACAGCAGGCTTGAGGACAAGGCTCCGCCCACGACCGAAGTGCGCGTCAAGCAGCTTTGCCTGACGCCCGAAACCTGGCGCAACCTGCTGGCTGGCAGGCGGCTGGAATTGATCGCGCCGGGCTGCGATGTGCAAAACCTCAAGCAGGATGCATCGCAACTGTCATATGACTGGGTTTGCGCTGGCCCGCGTGTGATGGCCCATAGCGGGCACTCACAACTGGTTTTCCTGAACCAGGAGACGGTGCGCGTCACGGATCATCTTGAATTTCCGGATAGCCCGAAGCCTGCGCTTGCCGACCTGATCTACGACGCGGTTTATCAGGGCGCGGACTGCAAGGGCATTGCCGCCGGGTCGTTCAAGATGAAGTCAGATTGATACAGGGAGCCAAGGCATGAAACCGTTTTTTTACCTGACAGCGGCGCTCGCGCTTGGCGGTTGCGCCACGCAAACGCAGCAAGAGCCAGCGCCGCCAATCAAGATGGGGCTGTGGGAAGTGGTCATGGACATCCGGAGGATCGAGCCGCCCATGGCCGCAACCTACGTCAGTCAGGTGTGCCTGACGCCCGAGACCTGGCGCGACACCCTTGACGGAACGGGCAAGCCGCTGCCCGGTTGCGACATGCACAACTACAAGCAGGATGCCGGCGGGTGGTCGTTTGACATGGTTTGCAAAAAACAGCCCGGCCGCTTTGGCTCCAGCGACCGCTCCACTCACATGCAAATTGCCATCCTGAGCGCGGAGAAGGTGCGCACCACGACGCGCTCCGAACACGCCGAATCATCCGAGCCGTTTGTGCTGGAATCACTGGCCGACGGCATTTACCAGGGCGCGGACTGCAAGGGCATCAAGCCGGGCGATTACAAGCGCGTGTCCGGGTCGTGAGCGGCGGCGCAGTCATTAATTGATAGCTGCCCGCGCTTGCCATACAAGGATTTGCCAATCTTTCGCAGCGCAAACATGGCCGCGGCAAGCGCGGCCAGCCATGAAAACCGTAGCTTCAGATCATCAGCGCCGGCTGGTTTTCATGCAGGCGGGCGGCTTCGGTGGCGACCAGGGTTTCGTGGATGCGGTCCACCAGATACCAGCTGCCGCGCAGCCATGACTCTTGCGTGCGCGGGGCCAGGTGCGGGGTGATGTTCAGGTTGAGCAGGCCGCGCAGCGGGCTGTCGGCTTCGGACAGGTGCGGGTCGTCGCTGTCCATCATGCAGGCGGCGATGCGGCCAGAGCGCAGGCAGCCCGCCAGCGCCTCCAGATCGAACAGCGCCGGACGGCTGATGTTGGTCCACAACTGCCCCGGCTTGCACGCTTGCAGCACGCGCTCGCCCAGCAGGCCGCGATAGCGCGTAGCGTAGGCCAGTTGCACCGACACCGCGTCGGCGGCTTCCAGCATCTCGCTCAGGCCCATCGGCTGCACGCCCAAGCGCTGCCACAGCTCGGCGCTGCGGTGCACGGCGGGGTCGTAGCCGATCACGCGCGCGCCCAGCGCCATCAGCATCGGCGCCAGCATTTGCGCGGGCGGCGACATGCCAAACAGGGCGATCACGCTGTCGTTGATCTCGCGCCCCAGCGTAAAACCGGCCGACACCGCCAGCGCCGGCGGGCAGCCGCCGTGCCGGAACAGCGCCAGCAGCGACGACAGCAAATATTCAGCGCTGGCGCGCACCGTGGCGCTGGACGCCTGCACCACGCGCACGTGCTGGCGCTTGCAGGCTTCGTAGTCGATGTTCTCGGTACCGTCGTGAATGCGCGCGACCACCGCCAGCCGCGGCGCAAAGTCCAGCAAGTGGCTGGTAACTTTCAGCCGCGGCGGCACCACCAGCGCGGCGGTCTTGTACAACCGCCCGCGCAGCATGGCGGTGTCATCGGCCAACTGTGGCTCATAATGAACTTCGTGCCGCGACGCCAGCCAGTGGCGGGCGTCGGCGGCCAAGTCTTCCAGCAGGACAACTTCCAATTTGCTCTCTTGGTGCGGTGCTTTGATACACGCCTTGTAACATCCGGCGCAAAGCAGGACTTTAACCAATGTCACTTTATACCGATTGGCGTGCAACAAATGTCCACCAAACGTGAAATCCTTACCGCTGTGTTCCCGGTCGCCGGGCTGGGCACGCGCTTTTTGCCCGCCACCAAGGCCAGCCCCAAGGAGATGCTGCCCATCGTGGACAAACCCCTCATCCAGTACGCGGTAGAAGAAGCCTACGCCGCCGGAGTACGCCACATGGTGTTTGTCACCGGGCGCAGCAAGCGCGCCATCGAGGACCACTTCGACACCGCCTACGAGCTGGAAAACGAGCTTGAAGCGGCCGGCAAGTCCGAGCTGCTGGCCGTGGTGCGCGCCGTGCAGCCCGCGGGCATGGACTGCTCCTACGTGCGCCAGCCGCGCTCGCTTGGCCTGGGGCACGCCGTGCTGTGCGCCGCGCACATCGTGGGCGATCGCCCGTTCGCGGTGCTGCTGGCCGACGACCTGATGACCGGCCCGCCCGGCGGCGAACCAGTGCTGGCGCAAATGACGCGCGTGCACCAGCAGCATGGCCACTCGGTGCTGGCGGTACAAGAAGTGCCCGCCGACCAGGTGCGCCGCTACGGCATCGTCGCTGGCAGCGCGGCCGGCCAGCAGTTGCTGCGCATCGAGCGCATAGTGGAAAAACCCGCGCCAGAACAAGCACCATCACGCATGGGCGTAGCCGGCCGCTACATCCTGACGCCGCGCATCTTCGACGAAATCCGCCGCCAGCGGCCCGGCGCGGGCAGCGAAATCCAGCTCACCGACGCCATCGCCCGGCTGCTGCAATCCGAGCCTGTGTATGCCTACCAGTACAGCGGCAATCGCTACGACTGCGGCAGCAAGGAAGGCTTCCTGCAAGCCACCGTAGAGCTGGCCCTGCAACACCCGCAAATGGGCGCGGCGTTTCGCGGGTATTTGCGGGGGCTGGGGCTGTAGCTTTGGCATTTTCCCCTCTCCTGCAAGCGGGAGAGACTGATGCAGCGCCGCGCTGCCGGCTTGCGCACTGGCAGCCGGCCTGCGTGCGCGGCGTGGCTTTTCTTTCGTCATTCCCGCGAAGGCGGGAACTGCGCGGGAATGACGAGGTTTATATCGAGATTGTTATAAACAACCTGTTCTTCGGAGAGGTTTCTGGGTAGGGAAAAACCAGCCCTACCGTTGCTCAATGGTATCCACCAGCAGGTCGATATATGTGTCGGCGTCCTGCGTGATGCGGATGCGCACGGGCAGGTATTGCATGGATGGGGCAAACCACATTTCCATCGTTAGCGGCGGGCTGGGTTTGCCGATGCGTCTGGGTTTTACGTGCCAGGTAGCGACTTCGCCCAGGCGCGGCAGGTACACCGCTTCCTGGCCGATTACGTCGTAGCTCCAGTCATCGATGCCGCCGGGCCGCGCCAGCGAAAAGCGGATTTCCGCGCCCGGCGCAAGCTGCGCCTGGCCGGTGGCGAAGCGGTGGCCGATTTCGGCGAACTGGCTGGCGGTGTCCTGCAAGTCGTCGGGCCTGGGCACGCGCGTGCCGTTGTTGAGTTGCACGTCCTCGCCCAGCCGCACGCCGCGGCGGCGCTTGCGCGTGGTTTCCTCATACACCTGCGGGCGCAGCCCGGCGGCGGTGATTTCACCCTGGCTGCTGAAGTTGAGCGAGGCCAGCAGCCCGGCGCTCATGTCCACCACGGCCTGATAGCGCGTGCCATCGCGCTGCCACAGCACGTGCGCCTTGCCATACAGATCGCCCCGGTAGTTGCCGGTCAGCTTGTAGCTCAGGCGCGTGTCGGCGGGCCAGGTGGACAAAAATTCCGTATCAGCGCCGCCTGCTGGCGCCGAGGCCGCGGCTTGCGGAACTGCGGGCGTGTCATCCGGCGGCGCGGCGGCTTCGGCTTGCGCTTGTGTTGGTTCATCAGCCTCTGGCGCTGATGCCGCTTGCGCCGCGCTGGCGGGTGGCTGCGGCTGTTCAGGCGCGCTGCCAACTTCGGCTTGCGCTTGATCCGCCGTTGCTTTGTTTTTTATAGCTTTACGCGCTTGCCTGATGCGCGCTGACGGCCTTTTTGGCCGCACTGGCTGGGCGCGCTCCGGCGCGGCGGCCACTTGCACCGGGGCCGTGGGCGCGATGGTGCGGGTGTAAAACGGCGGCGGCATTGCCGCCAGCAGGCTGGGCGGTTGCAGCAGGCGCGCCAGCCACAGCAGCGCCAGCGCGTGCAGCAGCAGCGCAAGCAGCACAAACGCCAGCAGCGTGCCGATATCGCGGCGGCGAATCAATGCCCAGGCCCAGGCCACGCGGACACATCCTTGTCCGCGCCTTGACGCGGCAGCAGCCGCCAGGTGGTGACCTGTTGCGGCAGCGTCAGCGGCAGGCGCAGCAGGCGCCCGTCGCGCGCTACCAGCGCGATGACGGCGCGCGCCGCGCCCGCGTACAAGGGCAGGTCATCGATGCGCGTCAAGCGCCAGCCTTCGGGCGCGGCGGCGGCGCGGCCGCGCTGGCGCGGCGCGGCTGCTTCAATGCCCAGCCATTCGTCGCCCGCGGCCATGCCGGCCTGCGCCGCCGGGCCGCCGTCCAGCACCATCTTGATGGTGATGCCGCCCGCCGCTTCAGCCACGCGCAGGCCCAGCGCCTGCGCCAGTGACGCGGGCTGCTGGCGCACTTTTACGCCCTGGGTATGCAGCAACTCCTCCAGCGGCAGTTCGTCCGTGCCGTGCACCCAGGCGGCCAGCTCGCGCTCGAAGCCGCGCCCGCCAAGCTGGGCCAGCACGGCGGCCAGATCGCCCTCGCTCATCGCGCCGCCACGGCAGCGCAGCCACAGCGCGCGCATGACGCCGTCGAGCGTGGCGCGGCCTTCGCGGCGCAAGGTGAGGTCAAGGCACAGCGCCACCAGCGCCCCCTTGGCGTAGTAATTGACGGTGCTGTTGGGGGTGTTTTCGTCCGGGCGGTAGTGGCGCACCCAGGCGTCAAAGCTGGCCTGCGCCACTGACTGCGCACGGCGGCCCGGCGCTTGCAGCACCTGATTGATGGTGCCGGTCAACAGCTTCAGGTAGGCGGCGTCGTCGATCAAGCCGGCGCGGCGCAGCAGCAGGTCGTCGTAGTAGCTGGTAAAGCCTTCAAAGAACCACAGCAGCTGTGTGTAGTTTTCGCGCTCGTAGTCAAGGTGCGTAAATTCCGCCGGGCGCAGGCGCTTGACGTTCCAGGTGTGAAAGTATTCGTGGCTGATCAGGCCCAACAGGCTGACGTAGCCATCGTCCGCGTCCAGCGCGGCGGCGGGCGTGTTCAGGCGCGGCAGGTTGCGCCGGTTGCAGATGAGCGCGGTGCTGGCGCGATGCTCCAGCCCGCCGTGGCCGTCGCTGACGGCATTGAGCATGAAGACGTAATTGCGCAGCGGCGGTTTTTTGCCGCCATGCCAAAAGCTTATCGCGGCCTGGCAGATGGCGCGCGCATCGCGCAGCAGCCGCTGGCTGTCAAACGCGGGTGGCGCGCCGGTGACGACAAAGCGGTGCGGCACGCCCGCGGCCTCGAACTGGCCGCTCCAGAACGCGCCCATGACCACCGGGTGGTCGGCCAGCTCGTCATAGTCAGCGGCCAGATAGCGGCCAAAGCCGCGCCGGTTGATGCGCGCTGGCGGCATGGCGGTGGCCAGGTGCCAGTGCGGGTGCGCGCGCGGCGCGGGCACGGTGAGCGCGTGCGCGCCGCCTTCCTGACCATGCACGCGCAGCAGCACGGCGGCGCCGTTGAAAAAACCGCGCCGCGCGTCCAGCCACGCGGTGCGCACCGAATCGTCAAAGGCATACACCTGATAGCGCAGCGTGAGCGGGCGACGCGGATCGCATTCAATGTCCCAGCTGCATTTGTCGCGCTGCCGCACGGACCGCGCGGCGCTGCCTTGCGTGGCGGCAAGGCCGGACAGGTGGCGCGCAAATTCGCGGATCAGATAGCTGCCCGGAATCCACACCGGCAAAGACACCCGCTGCAGCGCGGCCGGGCGGGCAATGGTCAACTCGACCGCGAAGCGGTGGCTGGCGGCATCATGCGCCGTTACCGTGTAGCGCACGGGGGCGGCGGGTGTTTTGGCTGGGCTGCGCATCGCGTCAGAACGGTTTGGATTGATTTTTGCGCCGCTGGCCCCCATCCCGGCCTGCCCCCAAAGGGGGAAGCAGTCAAAGATCAGCGTGCCAGCTTTTGCTCGAGCTGTTGCGTGTTGATGGCGCCGGGCACGCGCGTGCCGTCGGCAAACAGCAGCGTCGGCGTGCCGGTGATGTGGTACTTCTTGGCAAACGCCATGTTGGCCGTCAGCGCCTCGGTGTTGCAGACGGCGTTGCCCTTGGGCGCGACGTTGTCCAGCATCCAGTCCAGCCAGGTCTTGACCCGGTCGTCGCTGCACCAGATCTGGCGCGACTTCAGGGCCGAGTCCTCGCCCAGCACCGGCACCAAAAATGTGTACACGGTGATGTCGTCTATCTTTTGCAGGTCTTTTTCAAAGCGCTTGCAGTAGCCGCAATTGGGGTCCATGAACACCGCCAGCTTGCGCTTGCCGCTGCCGCGCGTGGTGGTGAAGGCGTTTTCAAACGGCAGGCTGGCAAAGTCCACCGCGTTGAGCTTGCCCACGCGCTCTTCGGTCAGGTTCTTGCGCGCCTGGGTGTCTATCAGGCTGCCCTGAATCAGGTAGTCGCCCCTGGCGTCGGTATAAAAAATGTCGTTGCCGATGCGCACTTCGTACAGACCGGACATGGGCGCTTTGCTGACTTCGTCGATCGTGCTCATGCCCACGCGCGCGGACAGGTTTTTGCGGATGGCCGCTTCCTGCGCGCCAGCCAGCAGCGGCAGTGACAGCGCCAGGGCGGCGGCAAACAAGGTGATTTTTTTCATGACGGGCGCGGCAGGTGGTAAGGTGGATCGGTCATTTTAGGTCTTGCCACGCACTTGTGCCGCGCGCGTCGCCGCGCGGGCTGCCCGCGCCCATGATGCGCGCGGCATGCACCGCCGCCTGCACGCGCGAGTTGAGGTTGAGTTTGCGCAGGATGTGCTGCACGTGGTTTTTTACCGTTACCTCGGCGATGGAGAAGATTTGCGCGATCTCCTTGTTGCTGGCCCCGCGCGCGATTTCGGCCAGGATTTGCAGCTCGCGCGGCGAGAGCGAATCCATCGGCTCCTGCGGCGCGGGCGCCGCCGTGCCGCGCTGGCGCAGCGTTTGGTAGGCGGTGGCCAGCTTGCCCGCCAGCTCGGGGCTGACGGGCGCTTCGCCCCGGTGCACGCGGACGATGGACTCGGCCAGCACTTCGATGTCCACCGTCTTGAGCAGGTAGCCGCTGGCGCCGCGCATCAGGGCGGTGGCCAGGTCTTCGGCTTCTTCGCTGACGGTGAGCATGAGGATGCGCGCGCCGGGCGCGGCCTCGCGCAGGCCGGGCAGCGCATCGACGCCCTTGACGCCTGGCAGATGGTTGTCCAGCAAGATCACGTCCGGCTTGAGCTGCGCGGCGCGCTGCTGCGCCTGCCCGGCGTCGCCCACCTCGCCAACCACCGTCATGCGCGGCTGCGAGGCCAGCAGCGCGACCAGCCCGCGGCGAAACAGCGTGTGGTCATCGACCACCAGAATGCGGATGGGGGAATCGGTGTTCATGGCCCGATCATGCCGCAACCGCGGCGTGTTGCGGCACGGTCAGCACGACCGTGGTGCCGCGGCCCGGGGCGGAGCTGATATCGACCGCCGCGCCAATGCGCGCGGCGCGCTCGCGCATGATGTGCATGCCAACGTGGGTGCCGTCGTCGGCCTGCCGCGCGGCGGGCAGACCGGTGCCGTCGTCGCGGATGGCAAAGCGCCAGCGCGGCCCGCGCTCGACATCGACCCAGACCGCGCTGGCCTTGGCGTGCTTGCGCACGTTGGACAGCGCCTCTTGCACCACGTGCAGCACCTGCACCTGCGTGTCGGCGGGCAGCGGCAGCCCCTGGCCTTGCACCGACAGGTGGGTTTGCAGGCCGGTCTGGTGCTCGAACTTGGCCAGCGCGGCGCGCAGCGCCAGCACGGTGTCTTGCGCGTTGGCGCGGGTGCGAAAGTGCACCAGCAGCTCGCGCACGTCGGCCAGGCTTTCGCGGATGCCGGTGTCCAGCTCGCCCAGCGTGCGCTCCATGGCCGGCGCGTCGGCGCGCTGGATGGCCTCGCGCAGCAAGCTGGCCTGGATTTTTTGAAAGCTCAGGCTCTGCGCGATCGAGTCGTGCAGCTCGCGCGCCAGCAGGCCGCGCTCTTCGGCCACCGCCGCCTCGCGCTCCAGCGCGCCGGCGCGCAGGCCATCGACCGCGCTGGCCAGGTGATTGGCCAGCGCTTCCAGCAGCACGCGGTCGTCATCGCCCAGCGTGAACTGGCCGCGATAAAACAGGTGTATGCAGCCAGCCAGCCGCTCGTGCTGCTGGATCGGCACGCACACCATCGAGCTGAAGGCGCCGCCCTGTTCGTGCGTGTGCGTGGTCTGCGCGGCGGCGGCATCGGCGTCAGCATCGGCATTTACCAGCGGGATCACGCGCACGCGCGCCGGCTGCGCCGCGCCCTGTGACTGGCCGCACAGGCACTGCCCGGCGGCGGCCACGCCGTGCTGACGCTCGGCCATTGCGGCTGGCAGGCCGTCGCTGGCCAGCAGCAGGTAGTTGCTGCCCGCTTCATCGGCCCAGCGCAGCTCGCACGCGTCGGCGCGCGCCACGTGGCGCAACTGGCGCGCGTAGCCGTCGGCCAGCTCGCCCAGCGAGGTGGCGCTTACCGCCAGCGACACCGCCTGATACAGCTGCGTCAGCCGCTCGCGCTCCACTTGCAGGCTGAGCGTTTTCTCGTGCACCCGCTCTTCCAGGTCGCGGTAAAAGCCTTGCAGCGTTTCGGCCATCAGGTTGAAGTCGCCCGCCAGCGCGCCAAACTCGTCCTGAAAGCGCACCTCCACGCGCGCCGCCAAATCGCCCGCGCGAATGCGCTCCACGCCCTCTTGCAGCCGCGCCAGCGGATTGAGCACCAGCGTCCAGGCCGCATAAATCAGCGACACGCCGCTGGCAATCACCGCCCCGGTGATCAAAAACTGAAAGGTACTCAGCAGCGTGGCCCAGGTTTCGATCTGCTGCTCGATCGACGAAACGAAGGTATCGATATCGCCCACAAAGCGCTCGGCCTGCCACGCCAGCTCGGCGGGCGCGGGCGGCGTGGCCGCGCTCCAGTGCGTGCGCAGCGTCTGCCAGCCATCGCGCACGCGGCGCAGCGCCTGCTGCGAACGCGCCTCGCGCGGCACAAACAGCGGGCGCGAAGGATCGCCCTTTTGCAGCAAATCCAGCGACGCCTCAAAGCGCGCCAGCAAATCAGGTACGCGCGCGCCGTCGTGATCAGGCGCCGACAGCGCCTGCGCCAGCCGCCAGGTCTGCATGCGCAGCCGCCCCGCCTCGTTGACCGCCCCAGCCCCGCCCTGCAACTGCCAACCCAGCCACAGCGTAATGCCAACCGAAGTCAGCGCCACCAAAAACAGCAGCACACCAAGAATGCCAAGCTTGGCCGACAAAGACAGCGCTGGAGCCTTTTCCACGCGGGTACTTTAGCCGACCGCCGCAAGGCGGGATTTGGCGCGCTGTTTTTCTGGCCGTCAGGCGCCAAGGCGGCGCGGTGCCAGTTGGAGTTAGCGTGCCGCCCGCCAACCCATGCGCCACAAAATCAATAGCTGCCCGCGCTTGATCAGCAAGCATTTGAAGCATAAAAATACTGCAAAAGCCTAAAAACCAAGCGCTGGCAGCTATCAATTTCAATGACATGTGAACTTTTGCATGCGATTGCACGTCACGCACGCGGCCACGCGCGCCGCTATTTACGCTACGCTATGCCATGACAGGATCGACAGGGACATCCCCACCATGTTTGGACTGATAGATTTTCTGACCGGCGGCAAAGACAAAAAAGCCGCCGCCGCCAGCAAGAAGGAAACCGCGGGCAAAAAAGAAGCCGCCGCACAGCTTTCCTTCGACGACGCGATCGAAGCGCACGAGCGCTGGAAAGAGCGGCTGCTGCTGATCGTAAGCGGCCAATCAAACGAGCTGACCCCGGCGGACGTTGCCAACGTGCGCTGCGACGACAAATGCACGCTGGGCAAATGGATTCACGGCGTGGCCAAAAACAAATTTGGCGCCGACGCGATCTTTACCGACTTGCTCACCGAGCACGCCATCTTTCACAACTGCGCCGCCGACGTGATCGAACACGCCAGATACAAGCGCCTGCAATACTCGCGCCTGGTCATAGACGGCGAATTCACCCGCCGCAGCCGCAAAGTCGTCGGCCTGCTTGAAATGCTGCGCGGCAAATACGCGGCGTGACACAGGCTGGTGGCCGCCAGCGGCTTGCCCAAACCCATGACCTCTTGCATCGACCGGCGGCCGTCATGCAAACCATTGCGCGGCGCGCTGGCGTTGTTTGCCTGGGTCGCGCTTGCGCTGCTGTGCGCCTGCTCGCGGCCCGATCAGGCCGCAAAAACAATCCCCGCACCGGCGCAGGCCAACCCCTACGCCGAAGGCGCCTCGGCCACCGCCGCTGACTTGACCGTGGCCGATCTGCACGAACGGCTGAGAAAGCACCACCCTGGGCAGTGGGAGATACAGCGCTACAACATCCCGCAAAACACGCCGTGGCCCGCCCTGCAAGCGCACTACCAAAATGCTCTTGGCGCGGCGTGGCAACGCGATGACCGCTACCGGCAAGACGCCGGAGTTGGATACCGCTCGGCGGTGTGGAGCAACGGAAAGCAAGCCATGGCAATTGCCCTGGCGCCCGCGCGCAAGCCAGACAAAAACAATGTGCTGACCGTATTTACACCAAAGATCCACGGGAACTGAGCCAGCATCCAACACCATGGCAATCGCATCTAATTCCATCGTCATTCCCGCGCAGTTCCCGCCTGCGCGGGAATGACAGGAAATCCAGGGGGCAGTGGTTAAGTGGATGCGCCGTTTGGATTCCCGCCTTCGCGGGAATGACGAAGTTGGAGCGTGCCGCCAAAAATTTGGATTCGACCGCCCTGCATTCAACACAGTCAAATTACCAATTTCATAGCTGCCCGCGCTTGCCACGCAAGCCTTTCAGCATCTTTCGCCTTGAAGCCATTGCCAGTCAAGCGCGGCCAGCTATCAAATCAGGAACAATGAAGCAATTTGGCTGAGCGCAGCGATGCCCAACATTCGGATGCGTCACAAGTGTTGTTCCTCGCGCACCGCCATCTGCCAGCAAAAACAAGGCGCGGCAGGCACGCCCGCTGCCGGGCGCATCTGCCGCGCTTTCATGCAAGCTTGATCAGGACGAGCGCCGCAGGCGCGAGCGCACCAGCTGGTAGGGGCGCACGGCGTAGGTGAGGGCGCCAAAGCCGCTCCACACGTGCACCATGCGGGTGAAGGGGAACACCAGAAACAGCGTCATGCCGCAGAAGATGTGGGTCTTGTAGACGTGATCGACTTGCAGCAGCAGCGCCGGGTTGGGGTGCAGGTAGATGATGCTTTGCACCCAGTTGGCCAGCGTGATCATTACGTCGGCATTGCCTTTGTTGGCGTGGCCCCAGGAATACGGGATGGTGCACAGCCCCAATATCAGCGTGAGCAGGATCCAGATCAGGATGAATTTGTCCGATGTGCGGCTGGCCGCCGATACGAGCGGGTTGAACAGGCGGCGCACCAGCAGCATGAGGACGCCGATGAGGGCGACGACGCCAAACACCGTGCCGGCCCAGATGGCGGCCATTTGGTGCAGCATGTCGGAGATGCCCAGCGCCTGAAACACGGCGTGCGGAACCAGCAGGCCCACCACGTGGCCGCCGAAGATGCACAGCACGCCGACGTGGAACAGGTTGCTGGCCAGGCGCATGTTGGACTTGGTGAGCAACTGGCTGGAGTCGCTTTTCCAGGTGTATTGCTCGCGCTCGAAGCGGATCAGGCTGCCCAGCAGGAACACGACAAGGGCGATGTAGGGGTACACGCCGAAAACGAAATTGTGCAGGTACGTCATCATGGTGGGTCTCCTCAGGCGGCCAGGCGCAGCAGCGTGGCCCGGCCTTCGACGATGGAAGTAAGCGCGGCGTAGGGGCTGCCGGCTTGTTTCAGGTTATCGGTCAGTACCTTGAACACCTTGCCAGCGTCCGACAGAAAAACGCGCGCTTCGGTGTCGTCGCCCAACTGGGCGGCAAATTCGAGGATGAGCGGCAGGTAGTCCGGCAACTCGTTGCCTTGCACCTGCACGCCGTAGTCCTTGTACAGCTCGCCCAAATCGATCAGCGCCGGGCCGCGGTTTTTGTCGTCGCCGAACAGGTGGTGCGTCAGGTGCAGGCTGTGCTCGGGCGTCATGTCGAAGGTTTGCACGTAGTCCTGTTGCAGCGCGGTGAGCGGCTGGCTGGCCAGGTGGGCGATGAACTTGCGCAGCGCCTGGCGCTCGGCGGCGTCAAGCTCGCGGCTTTCGGCCACGTGTTGCGACAGCTCGGGCAGGTGGCCGATCAGCTCCTGATCGGGGTATTCGAGCAGGACGGAAAGCAGTTTGTAGATTTGCATGGTGTTGCTCTCCTGCTTACTTGTCGGCCAGCGGCACGGGTTCCCTGGGTTCCATCGACTCCTTGCGGCGGCGCGGGAACAGGGTGATCTTGCTGACGCCGTGCGAGGCGTTGTTGCCGAAGGTGAAGCCGTTCTGGCCCTGGAAGCCGTGGAAGTCCTCGATGGCGACTTCGGCATGGCCGGTGGGGATGACGAAGCGGTCTTCATGGTTGGCGATGGCCAGGTAGCGGTACATCTCCAGCGCCATGCTTTCGGTCATGCCCACGGCTTCGAGCGCGCGGGTGTCGGCCTTGCCTTCCACGTGCACGGAACGCTGATAGCTGCGCATGGCGATCATGCGGTTGAGCGCGCTGATGATAGGCTCCTGCTTGCCCGCGGTGAGCAGGTTGGCCAGGTACTGCACGGGCAGGCGCATGGCGCCGGCGATGGGAATGGCGCCATCGGGGCCAACCGGCAAATTGCCCTGGTCGATCTGCGATTGCACGGGCGACAGGGGCGGCACATACCACACCATCGGCAGCGTGCGGAACTCCGGGTGCATGGGGAAGGCGATCTTCCAGTCGATCGCCATCTTGTAGATGGGCGAGCGCTGCGCGGCGG
>Ga0209628_10002023_pt1 | contig 13536 bp, 9 predicted proteins | sample TergutCu122P4_FD_187285 | JGI IMG/M metagenome (GOLD analysis project Ga0209628, IMG submission 187285) | Cubitermes ugandensis P4 segment gut microbial communities from Kakamega Forest, Kenya - Cu122 P4 (SPAdes) (version 2) | ecosystem: Host-associated > Arthropoda: Insects > Digestive system >...
AACTATCAACACAACAGGCGCTGCTAAAGGTATCCTACGACTTCCACATCGCTGGCAAAGGGTTGTACACAATGCTGGTGACTACATTGAAGGACAGTAAAACTTCAAAACATGTATCTATTTTGTATCAGTTGTAAATAAATAGTTGCCACTATTAAAGTTCCAACCCTCGTATGTGACTCCTTTTCAAATGTCAGTTTTCTGTACAGAGTTCATTCATGTCTCAGATATTTCATTGTATTTATCTAGGGGTGACTACTTTGAAGATGATATCCGCCTACACCACTGTGGTGAAAACTTCAAGTCACATTTGGAAAAACTGAATAAAGAAATGTTTGATGAAATTCAGAATCACCTGCTAGCTGCTGTTGAAAACTGTATAGCGGGTATGCGGTATTTCCGTGTACAGCATGATGGCCCTCATATTAAAGAAGTCTCTGCCAAGAAACCACTCGTACCCAGGTGATGGAATGATATACAACAAGCATTCTAAGTATAATTCTTCCATGCACTGTGTGATGTACTGTTTTTAATTCAAAGAAAAAAATGGAGAAAGGAATCACCAATTATCAAGTGATGGATTATTCATAATTGCCTTGTTGTATCAAAATCTACTTACATTAGCTTTATAAAAATCATTTTCATGATTATAAGTCATTTGCAGGGACAGGTTGTTTTCATTTCCACTATCTCTCACCTCATCTCCCAAGGCATGTTGTAGAATGTACAAACATCTTCTGGACCACTAAAACATACTGGAATAAACACATAACATAAATATTGCAAAAGAAATACACACTTGTTTCACAACTATGTTTGTGTACAAAACAGTGCACTGTTTCGTAAACTGTCAATAAATCCATTTGCTCATACGCTAACGACAGCACACCTGCTTTAGATTTAGGAGAGAACATGGGTTATATTTTCAGCCCAAAGGGGTCTGTCTTCATTGACATATATTATGATTTTCCAAGGTTTACTTTAGTTCATTACTTAATCCTTTTCAGTTACACATCTGATACAGGATACATCAACTGCAATCAGTTACAGTTCATACCTAACTAATTATAACCTTGTTAAAATTAAAAAACATTATTTAAATGTAATACATGTCAACTTCTCAATTCTTCCTTCACTCATGAGCTATTTTCAGGTTCCTACTTGCAACAACTTGTATGGCACTTAAGCAGACCACCAATATTTCTGCAGCCTGTCTGGTTCATCACTGAAAATTATGCTGCCATATTGCACTGCATAACCATAGCAATTGTGAGTGTTGTTAAGTAGGTCATGAATGAGTTCAGAAATCCCAACAAAGAAAGGGAAAGCAAGTATATGGTTATTCTGTAAACCAAATAATCCAAAAAAAGGTAATTGGGGGTTCCTTCTGTTTAATTTGTAGGAACACCTGGTAAGATAACTGTTTACATTTATCATAGAGTCTTGGTTTGGCAGCACATCAAGAACTTGATCATAGATGCAGTGGGAAGAACTTCAAAAAATTCTTATTACTCTCACATTACGTAACATGCTACAGTGAATACAGACGTCAAAACAACTGTAAAAATCAATATATTGGTATATAATACTTCTAAAATGTTCTATGCTCATAATGTGTTTACATACATCAATCACCCTGCACTTAAATTTAGCTTCTGAATGCTATATATAATGAACAGTGCGGATGTAATTAACTATATTTTATCAAGTTATAGATTTGGTGTACAAACTCCCTGAAACTGGCCTAAACATGCTGAAACATGTAGGGAATGTGAAAGACCGTACTTTTATGTATGTTTGTAACTTGTGTGTAGTGATTTGGTTTTATAAATGAATGTTAAGCAAAATGCATGGAATAACTTTAAAATAAACATTGATCTTAAGTTGCTGACCATTCATATTCTCATTCAGTTCATAATTATATAAGAAGTGAAGAGACTGGTTTCATTTTTTACCCCTGTTTGTTATGTAGGTATTTTACAGACTATGGTAATCCCAATGGTCTGGAAGAACACATGACGTTAATGTATTCATCAGATGCCTGTTTCATTATGGCCCACAATGGATGGGTCATAAATGATGATCCATTACGAAACTTTGCTGCATCAAGCTCCAGTGTATACTTAAGACGTGAGCTCATAGCTTGGGGTGATAGTGTCAAACTCCAGTAAGTGCAATAACCTAATAAATGATTAACAGGAATAAGCAAGGTAGAGCAGTAGAACATCAAACTGATTTGTGAAGTTGAAGGTGTTATAATATGTGGCATGTATGATTATTTAATAAATGTTCTCTTGTACTCTCTAACATATATATATATACACACACACACACAGTTGATCTCAGTTATAATGACCTCAGTTTGTGCAACACCTTGGCTGTAACGTTACACATTCAAGGTACCAACTAATTCCCCATGAGGCACACATTCTTCTGGCTTCCTTAGTACGACATATATAAGAGCACCTACATCAGACATAACAGCATGCCAGTCATACATTCCAATGTAATATTCTAAGAAGTAGAATATTTTGAGAATTCTACCAACTCCTCACCCTTGATAAGACAAACCCTGTACACTTTCAGATAGCTACATAAATTCCAGGCTTGGAAAATGTCAGTAGTAATATTAATTCACTTTGTGCATGAAGTTACCCTCTACATTTCTACTTCTGCAATTGACAGGAGACTGGTGACGTGATAAAATGGCTGCAGTCACAAATAAAAGGAATGTTTTGAGCTTGAGCATTGAAAGAAAAGTTAGTGATACAAGAAATAGGAAATGGCAGAGATAAAGCTGATGTGTGTCAGGAATTTGGTTTCATAAATTCTATGATTTCAATGACGTGGAAAAACAGAACCACAATTATTAGTGCATCTGAAAAGAACAGATCACGAATAAAGCAATTTCAAAAGCCTGAATGAAGTGAAATTGATGAGATGCTGCTTAAGTGGTTTAAGCAAGACAAAAGTGACAGCGTCCCATTGAGTGGTCATCATCTCATGACAACTTTTGTTCTTTCTAAATATTAATTTTAAATTAACATATTTTTAGCTTAAACCTGTATGGAGATTTACAATTACAGAAGAGTAATTTTTAGTATTTCTAAATTTTAATTGTTATTTCAGTTTTAAATAGATCATAGTGTTCATGTTCAGTAATATGCCTGCAGGCCTGTTTTTTGTCTTGAAATATTTTTCCTTCAGTTTTAACCTGCACCTTGCTTACAGTTACACTCATTTAAAATTAAACAATTTATTCGGTCCTTTTGATAACGTTATACTTGAGTTCAACTGTGTGTGTGTATTTTTTTCTTCCTGTGGCACTGCCACCTGATGCAGGCCATGGCTTCTTCATTCTTCATGTTTCTAGATCACACATGATGACACACCACAGTTGGTAGGACTCCTCTGGATGAGTAATCAGCTCATCACAGAGACCTGTACCTGACAACACATTACACTGACAACTGACAAACATCTATTCAAACCCACAATCTCAGCAGACAAGTGGCCGCAGACATACACCTTAGACCACATGGCCACTGGGACTGGTGTCTAACATATATCCTGGATTAAATGGAAACATGTATTTTCTGGAATATTTCTGTAACCCCAAAAATACAGAGTACATTTTAATGTGAAATCGTGTCTAATGGTTGAAAATTTTTTAACATATCATTGGAATAAGAACGTGGTAATTTAACAAGACTGGTGTTCCTGAGTGTCTGTTATTTCTCTTCATATGATTGTTGTGTAAATTGTTTGAAATTTAGATAAGAAGGAATATTTCTGTCATGAGAAGGAAGCAGTTAAACTTAACTTCTCAGATAACAGTTTAATATCCTGTGTGTTGTGATTTTGATCATGGGTATGTAAGTATCTGCAGTTTCTAACAAGTAATCTTTATTTTGTCTGGAAGTACCTATGATAAATTGAAGTTTGAATAAAATGAAATGAAAAAAGGTTCCTCAAAATCCTGATCTGAGTTGTATTTACTGCATATGTAATTTTTGGCAGGTATGGTGACAAGCCAGAAGACTGCCCATTCCTGTGGCAGTATATGCAAGAGTATGTTCAGCAAATTGCACAAGTGTTTGATGGAATTAGACTAGATAATTGTCATTCCACACCAATACCAGTTGCAGAGGTAAGAAATCATCTATTTGCCCAGCAATGTGCTTTGTCATTAGTTGGAAATACACAATTCATAGTTATGTGTGAGACCTCTTCTCTACCATGTTCAGCCATTGGCATTCTGGATGCATGGAACTTTATCAGGTTTAATCACAGTGTGTGTGGTATACTGGTGTGTTTTTCAATATGACTGAGTCAACACAACTCTTGTTTACTGGTCAGCAAACGCCTTTGGTACAATAAACCACCAGATGTTTTGCTTTTATACCCAAGCCATCATCACGTTAAACCACTATAAAAGTATGTCAAGGAAAAGTCTTATAGTACATAATTTCAGTTCCAGTGTTGTAGTGACATCTCACAACTTACAACAATATATATAAATGCATTATTATTTCTTGTTTAGCCCTGATGTTACAATGTCGTCTTTAGAGCATTACATTTTGCAAAATTATTTTAAAATTCTGTGAAACTTTTTTTTATTAAAACAGATTTGTTAGAATTTGTCTAATTATTTAATCTTGGTGACTGGTTGTAATAAATCCTCATTTTGTTCATGGTACTGTGGTTTTGGCTGGGACCTGTACTGTTCTCTTATGTGAATGCACTTGCTGCAGGCTTTGTCATGTATGATCTTTTCCCTTGTATACCAGTACTTGATTATGTCAGACCAATGTTCATATGCAGAGAACATTGTTCAAATATTAGTTTCATGATTGGTTTTATCTGTACACATTTAAAGTTAGGACTATCCTTTTACAGTGTAAGACATCTTAGCCCTGCATGTCATTTCCGTGTGGGTATCACTGTTGTTTTGCATTTGTAACTGTAAACACATAATTTTTAGCAGCCATTTTTGTATTGAAGGAAGCACACAAGGAAAGTAAATGACATAATTTTCCTGCACCATGGATTGTTTATTTCTTGTCATGTCTTTTGTCTTTTGTTCAGAGGAAACATAAATGAAACAGTGATTCAATTTGAACCATCGACTGTATACTATTAATATGCAAAGAAGTTGGAAGTGCATGTGTCACATTGATGTAATATTTCTATCACTTGCAGTACTTGTTAGATGCAGCAAGACAAGTACGTCCAGATTTGTATATTGTTGCTGAGCTTTTCACCAACTCTGATCAGAAGGACAACATCTTTGTCAACAGACTAGGAATATCGTCACTAATTAGAGGTACTATGAACCAGAATTGTTTCCTTTTGTTGTAAAACAATGTAATTATTTATTATGCTACTTCTGAGGTGAAATTTAATTAAATTGACTATATTGGCCCTCAAAAATTGATTTGTTAAAATTTAGTTTAATGAAATGTAATAATAGAAATGTATAATTTAAAATATATAATGATTCACATTCAGATTTTTATGCACTTGACTTTAGTATAAAATTGCATGATATCTATTTGTAAAATTGAAGTGTTTGATATTTTTAATTTTGTAGGTAATGTCTATATGAACAATTTGTGGACCCTTGGGTGGAAGTATAATGTTAATAAACACAGTAGGAGTCTTAGAATTTTACACATTTAAGATAACATAATGACAGTCAAAAAGTGGTCTGTACCTGGTTTTATGATAACTGACTTCTTTGCAAGGAGAGTTACTGCGGTGTATCCCCACACACATATTCACTGGACCCTTCATCCAGTTCTGTGCTTATTTTTTTGCAGAGGCAATGTCTGCATGGGACTCTCATGAAGAAGGTCGGTTAGTTTATCGCTATGGTGGTGAACCTGTAGGTGCATTTTTCCAACCATCACTTCGGCCACTTGTTCCATCCATAGCTCATGCATTATTCTTGGATCTAACTCACGATAATCCAAGTCCAGTGGACAAGCGCTCAGTGTTCGACCTACTACCAAGTACTGCTCTTGTATCTATGGCTTGTTGTGCATCAGGAAGTAACAGAGGCTATGATGAACTTGTACCACATCATGTTAGTTGATGTATCCTTACAGTAGCAACTAATATTGCCCCATAATCCTCTTTCCATGCTGTTACTTTGTACCAACCTCCAAGTTTTTAACTTCTTGCTATATCTGGCCATCTGTTTTCACTCATTTTGTGGGTACCTATATAGTCCAATTTGCTGATCCCAATGGCCACACAGCCTAAGGCGTGGGTCATGGCCGCTCGCTTGTTGGGATTGTGGGTTCGATTCCCGCCGGGGGCATGGATGTTTGTCTCTTGTGAGTGTTTTGTTGGGTTGATCACTCATCCAGAGGACTCCTACTGAGTGTGGTGTATCTAACTGAGTGTGATCATGAATCCTCAATAATGAGGAGGCCTTGGCCCACTAGGGCTGTTGCACCATGGTAAAAAAATAGTCCAATTTAGTTCTTTACAGGGGGTCATTTACAACTTAATGTTGTAACATGAAAATCTCATTTTTGCAGTCATTCCCAGTTAGAAATATGCAAAAGATGGTGAATTCTGAGATGGATATATCATTACATAAATATTAAAATAATAGGTGAACAAGTACTTTTTTTTTTCTCCTGGTGCTACAACCCCCCCATTGGGGGTTGTATTTTACAGCCCTCTAGTGGGCTTTAGCCTCCTCGCTTGCGAGGTTTCTTGATCACACACAACGACACGCCACATTCGGTAGGACTTCTCTGAACGAATGATCAGTCCGTCGCAGAGACCTCTATCTGACAACACACAACACTCACAACAGACAAATATCCATGCCCCGGGTGGGATTTGAACCCACAATCTCAGCAGGCGAGCGGCCAAAGACCTACGCCTTAGACCGCGCGGCCACTGGGACTGGTGAACAAGTACTTACATACACTTTTGTTGATGAATTTATAATAAACATTCTGAATAATCACACGTAACCTCAGTACACATCTGGGACACCTGTGAACGACATGTATAGCTCCCATCAGCTCATATGTTGCAGCAGCAAAATATGTGATGAAGCGATGCCACTGATATTTGTACTTTTTGCTGGTTTGCCAGGTTTTTCAAATGGTCCCACAGATACAAATGTGGGAGTCTAGTGATATTTTTTTGCCATTGTTCTGGACCACCATGACTGATTCATTTATCAGGGAAGTGAAGACTGAGATATGTTTTCACAGGCATGCCAGGATATATTATTGAGACTGAGGGCAATCATTCAGTCATAAAAGTTCCATGCTGTTACTTCTTCACTTATTCTTATTCTTTTAACTTTCAGGATAATGATAAATTTGTAAATCTCAGGAATTGCATGGTGTTTATATGACACTTCTGACTGTACATTACCTCAGGAATTAGATTCTAAAGCTACAGTATATAATAACTCTTAAGTTTTCCACACATTTCAGTATTTTCATTTCTGGAGTGGTACACCATATTTACCCAAATAAAAGACAAGGATTTTTTCCTAATTCATTGTCTAAAAATAGGGGTGAGGGAATCAATTTATAATCACACACAAAGTTAAACATGCTTTCTGTAGGTAATTTCCTGAAGATTGAAGATTGTTGGTGGGGGAGGTTATTTTATAGTAGGGTAGATACAGCGTTTCCAGCTCATAGTCTTTTTATGGGCCCAACTGTGCTGCTCCTATCCTCCTTTTCTTTCCATCCCCATTACTACCATATTTTACCATAGGTGTAGGCATTACTTTGCATAATGTCAAATATGTGCTGTTGGACAGTAGTTTATCGAAGTGTCCGGAGTCATGCAGCTTATTGCCTGTTATTTTTCAAATAATTCTTGCTGCCTGAGTGTATTGAGTATTAGTGCTGAATTAAAAACCTTTAATTTAAAGTCACTCAGATTAGAAAATGTCAGGACTTCTTAAGTTGCTTGAACATTGGAATCATACCCTTTGGACTCTGGATGCAGGCATTTTTTTGTGATATGTGATGTTAAAGGTTAAGTCATCATCTCATCTTCTTTCCAGTGAGTCTTACCAATTATCTTAATATGAATTTAGCAGATAAGTGCAAAATTGTACAAAACTGTATTTTACTTGTTATTTTGCATGATTAATAATCTGAGAGAAAGACCAGGAAATGAGTATTTTGAGACCAAGAAATGAGGAGAATGACAGATAAACCATTGAAAATGCGGAGAAGATTATATAATGAATAGTCTTGTTTTCTTCATTCAGCACTGCTGGTACAATTAAGCAGCAGTTAGGCTGACCTGCTTTTGTTAATAGTAACAAGAGACATATATTTTGGAGGCAAAGTGGCATGGTATTAAAATTGAGTTTGCGGGGTAGATTGTGGTACTGTCAATTGGATTCAGCATGTTTAGAATTTGGCCCAAAGATGAGGTTCTTGTGGTGGAAATATGCCAGAATACCAAAGATGCATACACCTGATTACAGTTATAGATAATGACAAGGCATCAGCATGATGATCAGTAAAAGTAACCATACTGTAGTACCATACTTTAGTAACACATCGGGATGTCTTGCATTAAGTGCATTAAGTTAAATACTGTATCTGCCTGCACATTTAAATTCATCTTCACAGATTCACGTTGTTGATGAGATTCGTGAATATGCTGAGTGGTCAGATGACTCTTCTCTTGGTGTGAATTTCCATTCTGGAATTATTGCAGCAAAGAGAGCTCTTAATAGACTTCACTTTGAACTGGGTTTGGCAGGATTCAACCAGGTGAGCATGTCTAAATATTGCTGTATATCCTTGCTAGAGAGTTATTAAGCTCATATACTTTCCTTAGTTAATATTTCTGTGATTTGTTACCCTAACAAGTGTGCTTGCTCCCAGAAATACCACTTGAATTTTGTAATTTTGTACAACGGGTACCAGATCTTTCCTGGAGGTAAGGTAGCTGGGGTGTGGTGCTGACCACCAACCCCTTTCTAGTGCCCAGGTCACAAATGGATTGGAGCTATACCTCTGCCTCTCACCTGTGCCACCTTTATGTAATTTTAATGTATCCTTGGAATGAAATACATAATGTATCTAAATTATACAATATATGTTAATGAGATAGTGTTTCTGCTCTTTTTTGTGTCACATATCTATATTTGTGAAGTTGCCACATTAAATCACTTGTGCTACAGGTATATGTGGATCAGATGGATGCAGATATTGTTGCAGTGACACGGCATTGTCCAGAAACACACCAGTCTGTAGTGTTGGTGGCCTATACAGCCTTCTCTCATCCTGATCCATATTATAAAAGAGATTATATCAAACCTATCAGAGTCGAGGGCACAGTGGATGAAGTTATTTTGGAAGCTACACTGATCCACAAAAATGCAAAGTAAGTGTCTGTTATGTACTTCACTTAATTCCATGAGACAGAATCATCCTTGAAAAGTGAACAGTTGCTTAGATGGCCAAAATATTTCCTGCTTATATGGAGCACAAATGTTATTCAGCATGTCCAAAGAATATCACTGCTGACTGACTGAACACTGTATCTACGCATTTCTCCTCCACGACCACTCAACAGGCTGGAGTTAAATTTGGTCTAGACTAAAAGCTGGGAGAACTGAATTTTGGCATATACTGATCTGCCAAAACATGCACTTACATGCATATTAAATTGAACTTCATAATATTCATGAAAAATGGCTTACTGTGTGAGATGTTAAGTGCTCACAACAGTGTTGTTGAAGATTCATGTCTTCAGAGGAGTTCATTCCCATTATCTTCAAATTCCCTTCAGCGTCATCTGTCTGTCTTTTACATGGTCTCTTCTGGCTGTCACTACCGTCTTGGGCAGTCGTTCTTTGTCTCCAAAAAACCACTACAACCTAAAATATAGATCTCATTAATATCTACATGTGTTTATACCATATTTACTCGAATGCAAGACAAGGTTTCTCCCTTAAATTTGGCGCTTAAATATGCAAGGCTGTCATAAATTCGTGTACGAGGCACTGAACTGCGCCAAACCAGATTGCTCTGAACCTGACCACGCAGAGCCAAACCAAGGCCTGCATCACCCAGTCATCATGTGACATCTGCACTCTCCTGGATATTATGCAGCAAAGAATAGTAATTCTGTACCAATGTTGCAGGACAAACTCTCATTCCAGCTTCAAGGGTCAAGAAATCCAAAAGAGAGAACACAGCACAACAGAAGTTAATTGATACAATTTTAATTTTGGGGACTTTGTCCATCATCTAATTACTTAAAGACGCACAACATTTCGGGAGCTGGTGCTATTTCTGTTTTCGGGCAGAGAAGCGCCTAACCTGGTAAACTCTTAGGTTGAATTATTGTCAATCACTGGGCACCACAGTATCAGTAGCTTTTTAAGATATGTACCTAAGAACACATCTAGTCCAAGGGTAGGAACAGGAAAATGGCTATTGAAAAATTAAAAATTAACTACAAGACTCAAAAATGAAACCTGGACCAATCCACTAATTAAAAACCATAAAAATAACCATGAACTTAGACTGATCAAAATACAACACAAAAAGCCATTACACACGTATCTAAATTCTTAACACCACTAACACCATCTGTGGAGGAAATTGTAAATATTCGTGGGTTCATTTAAATATAAACAAAGAAATGTAAATGTAGTATTTAGTCAAAGTGGATCACAACAGCGTGGGAGTGCATCTGACCAGAAGTGACTGTGAAGGGTTTTAAGAAGTGCTGCATATCCATTGCAATGGATGAGACTGATAATGACATGTTATGGTACAGCACTGCAGAGGAAGGTGATATTAGGAGTGAGTGTGAGGAAGATGAAGGAATTGATCAGTAAAGATAGATAAAATCTGACGTGCTTTGTGTCTTTTTATATTAAGTGTATGAAATTAATAGTAGAATATTTTTTCTTAGCAGACATTTTACTTTTGGGGGGTCTTCTTAGATTTGGATAAATGCATTTTCCCATGGCAGACGTGTATTTTGAGGGGGTCATCTTAGATTAGAGTCATCTTGCATTTGGGTAAATTTGGTATTTGAAGTGTGGTTGTGTTCAGTACAAGGAATTACACTTTCTCCTTCTACGTAGTATAGGTTTGTACAAGTCACGATGTTATAATACTCTTTTCAAGTTGGCTTCTTTACTCTTGTCTATTTGATATAAGAAGTTGATCTCCAAAACTGAGTTTTAAGTAAAATTCTGTATTTCTTCTGTTCAATGCAGAATTGGAAATCCACGATTTGCAAGACCTGAAGCATTCTCAGAGAATCTGAACTTTATTAATGGACTGACAGACTATGAGGTGGAAATTAGAGAACACATTCAGGTTTCTGATTCAGAATTCTTGGAATATGGAGAGTCTGGAGACATGAACATCACGCAGCTTAACTTCACCAGCTTCCAGCCGGGATCTGTGGTAGCCATTAGGTGAGAATAGATGTGCAGCTGTCACATAACAACAATTTGTGCACATCAGGAACATATGGCACATTTCTGTAGAGTTGGTGAAATAAATGCCATAATGCTCTAAAAGTGTTAGTTGAACATACATCAAAATTAAATCAATCTAATTATACAATTGGATTTTTATTGCCCAAAAATGACACACAAGACCACAGTCTCCCTTGCAACTGGAACAACTTATAAGACCCAACCCTGAACATAAATCAATCTGTGCATGTTTTTCTTCAGCTACAATTGCACTTCAGTAAAGCAAATCCCAGAGTTTTGGCCCCCTTTTTTTTACCACAGAGTATGAAAGCTTTCCTTATTCCACTGTATTGGAACATTATTTCCCTGCACTTCCTGAATTAACTTAATTCTGGTACTTATTCATAGAAGTATTCAGCCATAACTCTCATCAGTACCAGAGGCTCACTTCAGAGATTCTTGGCAGTCTGTCAAGCCCAGAGCAGTCAAATGCTTGTGACTAATATCAAATTCTGTGCACCTAGACAAACCATAAGGGCAATAAGTTCCCCATTTTTTCCCAAGATTCTGATATATCTGGTTTCCCAATGGCAGAACCCTGAAACATTGGTGATTATGGCACTATGTAAGATAAGTAGTGACGAACATTTATTAATGACGGTGTCACGCGAATTTCACCTCTACAGGGTTTCTCTGTGTGGAAATGCGACCTCAGCACTGGGTAAACTGCGTAAACAAGTGACTAATTTCACAACAAAGACAGCTCCAAATTATCCTGAGCTAGGGGATATTGTGTCTCAACTGACTCTTGCTGACCTGAATCGAGCCTTGTATCGGTGTGAGGAGGAAGAGCGTGATGAGACCAAGGGAAGTAGTGGTGCATATAACATACCAGGTTTTGGTCCAGTAGTTTACTGTGGCTTGCAAGGTAAGTACTTAACTTTGAGAGTGTAAAACATTGTTATTGATGATGTAACAAAGAGTGCAACATGTTTGACACAACTCTGCCACTGGCCATTCTGATGCTGGAAGCACTGCTGTAGGCAATTTCCTGGACTCTCCTTAAGTGCCACCCTCTTTCATCAATTTTCATAACTGAACTATTAAAGTAAGAGTACACTATGATAACTAGAGTCAAACAGCGTTATTTTCTAGGATTCCTGTCTCTACTGAGCAATATCCGTCCCAACAATGACCTTGGACATCCCATGTGCAATAACTTGAGACAAGGAAACTGGATGATTGGTGAGTTCCAGTTTAGGCTTACTAATATTTTAAATTCTTACAGCCTGTATGTTCTTAGCATATGGAAATTTTGTGTGTGTATGTGTGTGCATGGAAATATTTAAAGGAGTTAGGTGTGTCCTCAGTAGGCACATGATGCTAAGGCAAGTAAATGTCTATTCTTTTTCACAGAGGGGATACTACATCACATTTCAACGTAGTATATGTTTCACTTACAGTCAAGTAAACTGTTTCAGTCTTGAATTTCCTAAAAATGAATATTTTTAACCTCAGTGCCAATTTTATAATTTTGTTTCATACAAGTGCTTATTTTTAGAAAGTGGCTGTATTTTACTATATATTAAATGAAGTGGAGTGTACTTAAGGTATCTCTAACACAGCTAGTTCAGGGAATAACCACCAATTAAAGGCAGAACACAAAGCAAGTAGCCAGCAGACTTTACTGGCACAGCCTATTAGTAGAAAACAAAATCTAATCTATACCAATGTGTGCAAAGTTCTTATGGCACCAGATGTAAACTGAAATGTGACAGTAAATCATAGTTCAAACTATTTTGGAAGAATATTGCAAACAATTCATTCCATCTGAGTCAGTATTACTAAATTTTACATAGAACCCACATATGTTGAACAACTACTGGTGATGCCTGCATGTGGCAGGCTACTAACAAAACATCAGTTGCTCTGAGTAGGTAGCTAGCTTCACCTGAAGACAAAAGCAGTGTGCTTTTGAAATGTGATGTGTTACTTATTCATTACAGGTCACAACACTAAATTATTCGAACAGAGTTTTACCCACAATGGTGTGCTCATTTGCAACAAACTATCCAGTGAAATTA
>Ga0209628_10002024_pt1 | contig 13525 bp, 7 predicted proteins | sample TergutCu122P4_FD_187285 | JGI IMG/M metagenome (GOLD analysis project Ga0209628, IMG submission 187285) | Cubitermes ugandensis P4 segment gut microbial communities from Kakamega Forest, Kenya - Cu122 P4 (SPAdes) (version 2) | ecosystem: Host-associated > Arthropoda: Insects > Digestive system >...
GAATGTAACATTCCGCAGCGGACAGAGACCGCAGACCGCATTCTGTGTGGCCGGACCTTTAATGTAAAATATATCCTACAGATCTCTGCGAATCCAGTTTCATATATAAATGTATAAAAATAATGGCATTACTTATCAAATTGCCCTTTTCATCTGGGGTATAAGATTTTTAAAATCTTACTACCATGATGTCAGAGGATTTTAAATATTGCTGCTCTACAGAGTTTTTAAAGCAGTGATCTCTTATTGAAGACATTACAACCCATGCTGTGTTACAGTTAAATTGAGCCAGAGTTGAAGGACAGAAAGTATGTATCAGTTGCTTTCCCATTTGACACACCGATTATACATCTTTCTTCACAGAGACTAAAAAATCAACTCCAACAGATAGGTTTGGTAGATACTGAGTTATGGAAACCGGTGTAAAGCAGTATGTGTGGGTAGGGGAATAAGGAAGGTAGATGGAACAGTATAACTTTTCCATAATATACTTATAATTATATGTGATTGAGACATTCACATCATTGTCTTTGAGCACTGTGGCTCCATGGATTGGAAAGTATCAGTTGTACACTCTTCAGAACACACATAAACCAAACATTTTTTGTAATGAAGTTGTTTTATGTATGTTTGTGTGGTTATGTTAACAGACTGATTATGACATGATTGATTACCTCAACGAGCTGCGGGAGGGTGTGTTGGAGGCATTTACTGGTATTGTGCAGGGCTTGAAGGGTGATGGAAATTCGCCTAGTCCAGATGTCCAGTTGCTGGAACCCCATGTTTTATTCATTGTGCAGTTTATCACACTTGTAGCTCAGGACACAGATCACTCGGATGGGAATGTGGCAGCTTCTGCTGGCCTTGTAGGGTGAGTTAACAGTGATATAAGTGTTAAATGTGTTGTATTTTGTGTTGAATTCATCGTTAATGATTGTTCCTTTTAGCTTGCTTCCAACAAAAGAAAAACCAGTAGTATGAGGCCTTCGTGAAGTCTGCGTCTCTTCTCCTCGTTTGAATTTTTGAGCCTTTGACTGGTCTTTATGGTACTTGGTATGAATATGCTGTGTTTGTTAATTCCCTGCCATCATCAATAACAGCATGAAAAAATTTTCAAGGGCTGCTCCTGGCTCATGGGTTATATTTCGTCCACCCCAGAGGTACTAGATAAACTAGAAAAAAGTAAAATTATACAGTGTGGGTCACATGTGCCCGCACCAAGTTCATTGTGAATTCATTGAAACTGCTACTATCTGTAATGCAGCTTTCAGCAAACAGCCACATAATTGAAAAGACAAAGGAATTGTGAAGGAATGGGGAACGTGGTGGTGCATTGGGTTAAGGCACTACGCTACAAGCTGGAAGGTTGTGGGTTCAATTCCCGATAGTGTCATTGAAATTTTTCTTCGACATCCATCCGGCCGCACTGTGGCCCTGAGGTCGACTCAGCCTCTAACAGAAATGAGTACTGGGTATATTTCCTGGGGGGGGTGCGTAAAGGCAGCCGGTGCATAGGGCTGACAACCTTACCTCCTTCATGTGCCAATTGTCTTGAAATCTGGAAGTGTCAACCTCCTGGAACCCTCAGGGCCTGTCCAGGCCTGTAATGGGATTGCTTTACCTTTTTATTGTGAAGGAATACTGGATAGGTCTCACATGTCACACAAATGGAAATGTGAAAGTGTAAAGTATATTTCTTTAAAGAGTGGTTCATTTTGACACGCTGTTCACCAGCATGCCTGTTTGAGCATTAAAGTCACTTTATTTCATGCAATTATTTGTGCATTTTGAGGTTTTCACAGTGGAGTAATTGAGGATTCTGGTCTGGGATGTGACCATTCACCCTCTGACACAGCATAACCTTTCAGAAAACCAGAATTTCCATGCCATTATTTCTTTGCTACATTGCAGTGTCTTGTGAACAGGTACTTGACTATAGCACCATTGGCAAGGTTATAAGATTATACAATAAACTGTGTGGCAGAATGACTGTCATTTAACCCTTTAGCAGTAGTGGGCATTGGAAAGGTCCCTTGCCCTACAGACAGTATGTTTAACCTTTTAAAGCCTACCGTTTACTATACGTACCACCAGGTTTAACATTAAAAAATTCTGCATACTGTTTACATTGCATTTTATATGTTTTGTGTAGCTCTCAGAACAAACAGTAACTTTTACCTTATACATCATTAACAGATTGGTTTTTATAACCGAAGCGGAGAGTGTTTACAGCGCGGTACGGACTGAGTCCTTATATAAACCAGATACGTTTCGTCCTTAGAGGGTTAAACATTTTACCCGAAGATATGGTTCATTGCTAAAAATGCTCTAAATATGAAGAAATGCGAAATATAGAACCAAAAATTTATAGTGTGTTCAGAAGAGAGTGTAGTTTTATTTTAAATTTTTTCATATGCAAATTTTGTACAGTTTGTCAATAAATATAGTACTTTACTAAAATTGCTGTGAAATCAAACTGGTGTGTGCTTTACAAGCAAGAACTTTATAAGGTATTTAGCCAGGAGTGCAGAATTTTACTGTAATTGTTTCCTGGTAATATCTTTGCACAAAATGTTTTACATTTGGGCATGCACTCCTAGCAGAAAAGTGAAACATAAGAAATAGGCGTAAGAACTAGGGGTACAGCTGATAAGAAGGGACCATTCATGCCAAATTTCAGCTCTGTGGTTTGTGCACAAGACACAATCTCTTCCTTCTAAGGAGAACTTATCGCATGGAAGGTATAAGGAAACACTGCAGAAAAATGATGAGATAACTTGTTTTAAATGGGGTCATTTTGTATTTACCACCCAAGCTCATAATTCATAAAGTGGGTGTACATGTGTTATGCCAACAACTGGTATGTGAGTATGTAAGTCTTATATACTTAAACTGCAAGTGAAATAGAGACATATAACCATGGACAGACTCATTGATTGCCTTGTATAAACACACAAAGTGGCCTGGGTCAGCAAGAAATGCAGAGGATAATTGCATCAGCATAGATCATATTTGTTGATATATACCAATTGATAGCTTAGAATGTCTGTTTTTCATCTGCTGAATGAATATGTAGTTAGGTCAAATAGTCGCTGGCAGAGTGTGCCACAAACCTAAACATGCACAGTGATACTTTTCTCAATATGCAAATAAATGCTATGTGACAGGTGTCACTGATATACAAATTGTAGCAGGAAACCAAAGATGAATATGTAATACTTCATACTGCATAAAAATTATTTTTATGATAAACTGTAATAAATAGCCAGTTTTTCACGGTGCAGCAAACCATATTCTGTATACATTTTTTTTAAAAAATACTTAGATTTCAGTAGCCTGAAAGGGCACTGAAATTTGAGATACAAAATATATGAATATATTGGCAAAAAGCTGAGTCATCATCTACAAGAGAAGCAACAATGTTCCAATGTTGATGAAACTGTTTATGAGAAAGTGGTTGGAATGAACTGTTGTATAGGTCTGTACTGGGTGCGGAGGCAAATACCGAAAGGTTATTAAAGTGTATTTCTGCTGACATTGTGTGTTGCTGTTCATTTAGAATTTGTAGGGGAAAAAAATTTTTAGTTGGAATAAAATATTTTTAAGTATATGGGGAATTATCCTCCCCCCATGAAAAGTCAAAAGAGTGTGAATTGTTTCAAAACTCGTGCACCTCCACCTGATGCTGAGATTAGGAATGAGTCAGCTATGCCTTCACTCCCCCATGTGCCTTCATGGCATGCCAGGGGACTGCTATCTTTACTTTTATGCTATAGGACAGTGTACTTCAGAGACTTCAGTTAAAGGTTACCAGTGATATGTATGTGCATTCATCCAGACCAGCTGTGGGGTCCACTCACCCTCCTATTCAGTGGGCACCAAGGGCTTTTTCCCCATGGGTGAAGTGACCTGGGTATGAAGCTGGCCACTCAACCCCACACCCACTTGATGCAGAGGTTAAGCATGAAACTTCTATGTTACTTTCATGTGTGCGATATATAGATAAGACCAGCCCACTCAAGTCATGCAGTATTCCCTAACACCTTCCAGTGTTCTCACCTGCTTGCCTGCCTTCCATGCTGACAGCTGTTGCAGCTGTCCTTGGTTCCACATGCCTAATGGTCTTGCAGTTCATTAAGTTGGGGCTTAACATTTTAATTTGTAGAGGTATTAAGTTATTGATACAGCAGAGTGACAGAGCATGGAGGTATTGACTGTGTTGTAAGAGGCCCTGTGTAGAAACAGATTATTGTTGTATTCAGCGGTCATTCGACAATCCACACCTCTTTTCTGTAGGTTGTGTTATCTCTCATGCTTCATATTCAGCATGTATTATTTTCAAATTCAAGCTGACACTTGAAGTTGTGCTGTCTGGTTGGTGTGGGGGGGGGAGCATTGTGTGCTTTAAGTTGTTTTTATTATGACAGTGTTTTGTTTATGTGCACCCTTAAGAGTGTGTGTGTCCTGCTGTTGTAGTGATTTGTGCACTGCGTTTGGTGGTAAGGTGCTGCCCATACTGGATGTGGAGCCAATACAGGATTTGTTGACCCAGGGAAGACGTTCTCGTGTGTCAAAAACAAAGACGCTAGCTACCTGGGCTACGAAGGAGGTCCGCAAACTCAAGTCTGCTGCCTCCAGCTGGTAAGTGACTTCTTTGGAAATTCAGGAAGGTTGAGATTTGGGATGTGCAAACTTAAACCTTTTCAAAATAATTCTGCCATATTTGTTTGGATACTTGTTAAACATTTAATGAATTATTGCTTCATCATAACACATAAATTTGAAGTAATTTTTAATTAAATTCATGCAGTTGTTTCCTGATTAAACCTACAAATCTGGTGAGAACTGAAAGTGCAGGTTTAGGGTATGTTGTTGAATGAACTGTGCGTAACACGACACTGCCCAAATGTTCCACCTTCCTGTGTGACTGGCTGGCCTCATTGCCTCAGTCTTATTATTGCAAATACTGTCACTTGAGCATTCCTGTGGGATAGATTTGGTGATATATGTGGTGTATGAAATGTGTCCTTAATTTCATATGGTAATAACTACTGTTGCAACAGTTGTAGCAGTGGTTTGTCTACTTGGTTTTCTTCTTGGTTGTACAAGTTTCCTGCTGCTTATTTGGAATGGTTGCACTAGAAATATTTGCTCTGCTGTGACAAACTGACCTCTTCATAGCCGGTTTCTTCCTGGGCAGAACATTGCAAATGACCAACTTGTCGATCCACAGAAAACAGCCGTACCTCCATGTCAGATCAGAAACCCTGATGATGTATTTTGTGCAGTCCATATACCAAAATGCAGGTTGTCAGTAATTGAAGTGGAAGCTTGTGTGGATTAGGGATTCAAAGATATAGGAAAGGACATTGTTTCTCATGTAACAGAGCTTATGAGTGACAGGAATTTTGATGAAGTTCTGGAAGGAACCAAGAAGATAGCTTGGGGAGCATTTGTGTTGGTTATTGTAAACTGTGGACAACCACAATTTTTCATTGAATATACTACAGTAGTGCACTCACGTCAGTAATGGCATAAATGGTTAGGTCCCAGATAAATGTTAAAATTTTACATAAGTGTTAGTAACACATTGGAGGGCTGTCTGCATGATAAACTGATACAGTTTTTTGTATTTGCTGTCATGGTCATGACAGTTTAAAAGGAATTGTGTGAGTTTGTAGACTGCTCAGCCACATGTGGCAGGACTTTGCTAACTTAACGGGTATTGGAGTAAATGTGGAATGTCTGTGAGGGTGAACAAGTAAGACTTGCCATCAGTGTGTCAGGATGTGGTTTTCTGACACTCATCACAGCCCATAACATTAGTTGATTAGAAGTATTAATCATTGCTAATTGGCACTAACCGGTCTGAAGTTTTGACATGAACCGTTGCTACCACAACACTTCAGCGTCACTGTTTGGCAAGCTGGCCTGATTTTCAACATTGTAAGGAGACAAAAAAATATTCTCTGTGATGCTGAAGCTTGGTTTTACTAGCCTGCACATAAGCAGTCTTCTAAAATTATCAAATGATGCGGACACAGCAAAGTTACCCCTACTAGTATTGGTAGAGGAGATAATATATGGGGATTGTTATTTACTAATCAAATGTCAGCAGTACTGGCTACATCTGTGTGATATGTAGTAGTGCAGAAATGCCGACATAACAGTGCGTCATAGTGGAAAATATCTTGAATTAAGTGATTGTACTCTTGTACAGTTCATTGACTCAGTGAGCAGCAGGTAGCTCAAAAACTTCTGCTGAAGGTGCAAGGGCTATTAACCTTTAGCCTACAGCCATTTAAACCCAATGTTTCTACTTTGGCCAAAGCAACGTTCAGTTTAAATTATTCACTTTGGGACAGACAAGAAGGATGTACATATAATAGGACAGCATGTCCATGCATTAAATGTTAATGTTCATCCTTAATTGCTTGCATGTGAATCTCCTCCTCCTCCCCCCCTCCCCCCTAAAGAAAAAAAACTTTAATGAGGTGGGTTATGAATGTGATAATAGGTTTCACCAGACATTTCTACAATATTACCAGGGGAAATTGAATGCAGGTGCTGACTGACAGTTGCTGTCAGCATGAAAAAACTCGAAGAGAAATTAACATGATTCAGTTTATAAAAATTGAGAATTATGTTTGGTCAGTGCATAAGCACCCAATTCTGGCAACAAAAGTTCTATAGAACTTTTGTTGCCAGAATTGATATGTTTGTCTCAGGCTTTATAAAGGCACCAAATATTATTCAGCAAAAAGAATTAAAATTGTTTAATGTAATTGGGTGTGGCACATATAATACACTTGCAATGCAGAATTTTTAATATCTAGCAATATGGGTAGGGAAGGCTTTGATATGGTTGTCCAAAAACTGTTCAACCCAGGTAATGAAACATTAATGGAATGTATGTAATTCTTCAGAGATATGAAACTATAAAGCAAATTAACTAACCAGTATGCTAGTAACGTGACTGCTTCTTGGAAGGCAGTAGTGCTACATTGCAGGAATAGTCTGCATCTCATTATCTGTGGTGTTGTAGTGCCATAATAACAGTAAATGATAAAATAATGATAATATAACGTCCATTGTGTGTTACTTTTCTCACATGGGTGTTGTTGCAGGTAATTAAATGCATTTCTCAAAGGTATGAGACAACTCCCTTTTCCAGTAGAAAGCTATAAGGGCATTTCTTTCTTTGTATTGCCTCATTTGTGTGCTGTGACATCCGTAGCCAGCTTGGTGGAAATTTAACCTATGAGGCATACTGTCATCCTTTTTCTCTTGCAGTGCAGTGACTTACGTCATATGACATTTACAAATATGTATGGGTCTTTGTAGCATGAGTGTTTCTTGCTTCTGGGTTTTGTAAGGTTGTGTTTATGAGCTATATAAAATAATCGTAATTGATGGAATAATAATATACTTGGCCATGGTTTGGTAAGTCATATTAATAAAATGTCTCAGGTGAATGTCATGGAACTGAATGCTGTGTTTATGTGAATATAATACAAGAATGAATAGTGTTTAGAATGAAGTTTCACCAGAATCCATTGGCAGGGGATTAAAAGAGTGTTATGTGCCAAACAGTATGAATGCAACAGAAGATATCCTGTGGTAGCACAGTTATGAGAAGATTCACCTTCTGGAGATGAAAGTGTTGGCTGTTACTAGTTAACACTGGTGACTGTTTAATTCCAGAGTATTAAGCATGCAAACACTAACTGACATACACAGCTGGCTATGTGAATATAGTACCGAGTTGTATTATATTCAGGTAAATGTGGTATATCTTTGAAAATTAGCAGTCTGAAGGGATAGACAGTTATTAGAATACTGAAATGTGAAGTGGAATGGAATGGGAATGGTATTCACATGTGTAATGTTATGTGAGTATCAGTTTAATTTTTGTTGCCTTGAAGGAATGTTTTTGAAACCAGAAATTTCTCTGCTTGTCAGACTTCAGGAAGTTACAGGAAAAGTATGTAAGTGGAAGAATGTTGCGGTAGGGTTCATGGGATAGCCGTCAGTTTTTATGGCCAAGCTGGTTGCTAACTAAAACATGGGCACTGGAGACTACATTCCCAACAACGAGAGACTCAGTTTCTTGATCCTTTGGTATGATGATGGCCTGGTAAAATTGCTGTTTTCATCATTGTTTGAGGGGTATGTTCTGACATGGTTGATTGTGTGGCAGCACAGAGGGGCCACCAGTAGAGTGAGTTGCTTCTGAAGGGAGGGATGGGTTTTCAGGGCATTCGTGGTCAAACAGGGTTGCCTTGAACAAATTCACCTTCAGGGGGAAGGTGACAACTGTAGGACATCCAGAATCTTATCACTCCCAAATTAGTCACTTCAGAATATAGTGATCAATAAGGAAAGATAAGGCACATACTGGATTTCTACCCTATAAGACACACGTAGAAGTTCCCAATTTGATTTGGTTTGATTTGATTTGATTTGTGCATTGAGGTTTTAAAGTCTTCAGGATGATATGTTGTGTCAACTGGTAAATTTACCAGTTGATGCATTATGCAATCTAGAAGACTTGAATCCTAAGCATCATTGCTCTGAGAACATTCAATCTTGCAAGGCCATGTGTTGGTTAAATTCATGGTAACCAGTTTTCATGTGTTTTAAGTCACATTCTGTTCTCAGTACTACAATGCCAGCTGTTGATTTTATTAATGTTTGTCATCCAGGAATGGGAGATCTTAAATACTTTGTAGGATGAGGCCGGCAGCCAGTTTAACTTTAAGTATCAGTATTAAAAATGTGACCTTTGACCAGCTGGACTACGTGTGTGCACCATTTCAGTAGTGCACTGCAAGCCAGTAAAGGTTATGTGTCTCTGATTTCTAATTCTGTCAACACTAAATAGATGCTTGTGGTTGTTAAAATGCATGTCAGCCTTGTTTTGATTTGTGCTCAGACTGCCTTCCCCATGACATTTAATTTAAATTTTTAAACAGCAGTCATCAGGATAAAACATGACAGTTGCTGCTTGCGTCTTCTTTTTGTTAAAGCAAGTTACTCTTATCAGACTACCACCCAATTGCACCTGTCCATTCTTTCCTGTCTTGCATGTGTGTGGAGTTAATTGTGGCACATTGTGCTGCTCTACAGAGGGGTGTGTTTGTGACTGATTGTGCCCAAAAGGTGGGAATTTTGTGAAAGTTCTTATTAAGTACATAATTTAGTAGGCCTCAGCTTGCTCAATGAGCAGCCAGAAGAAACTAAATGTTTCAGTGTTTAACTGTTGGCATTTACGCCTGACATATAGGAAAATTTCTGCACAAACACTAATCAGATCTTAATGTTACTTATCTAGTTGTATGAATATGTAAGCATGAATAAATATAACTGTCAAATGCAACATTTTGTGTTTGACACTTTGATCCCCCCACATAATGCGCAATTGAAGCTATAAAAATCATCTTGGCACTAATATTATTTTGATCTTGTACAGATGAGTGTTCAAGTCCTGATAGTGAATGCAGGAATTTAAGTTGTTTAATTCTGTAATTGGTTATTTTGTAATCCAGAATGTTTCTGTGTGTAAGTGAAACCAGTTCTTGCACTGGAGTCAAGTTCCCATCATTTAGTCACAATTGAGGGTAGAATGGAGTGTAGTTATTTATAGTAGAGAGACGTGATAGAGATAGCAGTCTGGAGAGAAAATCTGTGACTGCTCTTCCTAGTGGCTAGATTGTCTAAGATTGAAACATTTTGGTTGGTGGTGACCGAAATAAGTGACATCTGCTGTTGGTTTGTTGGAACAGGCTCATGTTGGTGTGAAAGTACGGTTAGAGTTTGTGTATTTGAAATATCCACCAGGGACTTTTTATGTGATTGATAAATGTCTTGGAACATATGAGTGGGTTAGATTTTTGTTTCAGAGCCTTTTCCTAATCAGTCTTTGCAACCATGCCTGCAGATTTTTTTTAATATATAATTTTAGGCGCCCATACTCTCAATATTTACACATAACATGTTTCTGACTTGGTCTGCTGAAAATGGTTGCTTTCTGCAAGTAGTGAATGGGACCATTGGTGTGAGGAATGACCAGAAATTTCTAAATTCAGATGAATTTTTAAAACTTGAAAATTAATTCATCTGACTTCATTTTTGTTACTGAAAATTGTAAATTGATACTAAATATCTTTAGACACTCAGATTTGAAATTCTTCCATTTGCAGATCTGACTCATATTCTGTAATCCCGGGCGAAGACGATCGGATGACACACTTTCTCAGTATTGTTATTCCTACTTTTGGTTGTCTGCAAATCCCCACTCCACTTTGAGGGCTCGTCCAGGGTGAAAAAGGCAGTGCAACAGAGGGAGCGATTGATTCCAAACAAAAAAAAACTGAAATAAATCATTATAAAAATAAATAAATCAGTGTGCACAGTGACTGGATAAAAAGCAAAGTGTGTGCGATCAATGAGCGTGCGAGCGAGCGTGCACGTGTAGTGTAGTAGTGACTGACTGCTGGGTGTGAGAGGAGGGACGCACATGCTGCTGTGCGCGAGTGCTGTGCTGACTGCTGCGTGCGTGATGAAGACTTCAGACCGACGGACGCAACGCAACACGACCGAACTGCCAGCAGGCGGGCGAACGAACGAATGAAGCAAGGCAGTATGAGGGATGGAAGAATATGTGTGATGTTCGCATGAGATAAATTCCAATTCACCAACAAATTTTAAAGAGAGAATAGAACTTGTCAGCCGCCTTAAGGGAAATTCCAATTTGACATGTGTCAATTTTTCCTCTGCTGAATCATCGGCGCATGTGTTTTTTCTTGCTCAGGAAATTGTATAAACTTTTAAAAAATTGTATTTTCCAGCTGAGGAAAAGAAGGTAATGTTGCAATGCAACTGACATATCCTACTGGTCAAATCTGTTACCAAGAGTTGAAGTGCTTTGCCAGTTACACAGAAAGGCACTTCCCTCTGTTACCAGTACTAATTTTGTATTATTTCAGATGTTGAAATTCCAATGATTGAAGTGCCTTTAGATAAAAATACATGGTGTGGATCTTTGTTTCCAATGGCTCAGACCTAACTGAGATATCAAAAGAGCCAGTTACTAAAATTGTAACCCAGTTGTGTAGGTCAGGTCAGTTCCCTGCCTTGGCCAGACTTCAGGGGTAAGTAAAAGTCTTTTACGTTTAATTTCCAAATTTAAGAATTGTGGACTTTAAAGAAATAACCTCATTAAGTATAATATATGATATTTTTGTAAACTTTGTTTATTGAATTTAGTGTTTTTGTATATGATAATGTTGAAATTTCTTCCAATTTTGATGTGTTAAAAATTCATTTATTTTATTAATTTCCATCATTTATCTTACCAAGATTTTTGGGTATTGTAGCCTATATTAAGAACATGGTGAGTGTGTTTGTGTGTGTGTATGAGTGAGTGAATGAGTGAGTGAGGTTACCCAGTGGTAATCTCATTTCAGGTAACTTGTGAATCCAAGGTAACTTACTGACCTGAACCAAAAATAAAACAAAAGAAAAACTGTGATATGAGGAGGTCTGTTCACAACTGCTGCAGCACTGAGTTTAGGCAGTGAAGTAGATATTGCAGTTAACTTTTGAAAACGGCTGTCAAGGCTGGCCATCAGCGCCACCACAGATGCAGTGGTTTGGATCAGGCTGCCTCATCTATTCCTGACTGATGTGTGATAATTGCGTCCCTGTGTGTGCCTGTGAGTAAACGACATGCCAGCCGAAGTGTGTTCACAACCCTTCCAACGGCATGTGAGTACTTAATATGCATTGTATCAATGAGCTACTGGTATGCGTGTCATTATAAGGGTGTGTATGAGTGTTTTAAATTGGTGTTGTAAACAGTTCAGTTGCCAACAACAAACATGATAAGACTGTATGGATTTGGTGATTGATTGTTTCTAATTGTTGGGAGGGGAGGGGGGGGATGTGTGAGTGTATTTTTTATGGATGCTGTTGTGTGTGTGTGTGTATGTATGTGTGTGTGCCATGACAGAGTGTGCAAGCTTGTTTCGTCCCACCCATCCATTCTGTGTTCCTACAGATCTCTACAATTTTTCCCATATGTGGTTAATGAAAGAACCCTTACCTCCGAATCCCATGCCTGTTGCCACTGCTGCTTGTTTAAATGCCAATGATTATCAAAAGAAGTCCCTATGTAAAATTTAAATATATAAGTTATGTTACTTGTGCTAAACGTACTCTTGACCGTCACTTGAATTCATTAATCTGAAGGTGCATCCAAAAAAATATGATGAAAATATGTTGGCAGTTTTCTGTAGCCTAATTATTGATAAAGGTTTTTGGAATACTCCTGCACTTTTTTGTTCATAGGGTGATAGAACGTAGTTCTGTAATGCAGATGAATAAAATTATCTTGAAGAGTTAGAAGTGTTTGAAAGATTAAAATCCATGATGTTTTGTCTCCCAGCAGGTGCTGCCTTTATTTCTTGTAGGTTCATCAGGAAGCAGTATGTTGCCCTTAATCCTGGTGTGTTATATTCTTTTCCTGAAAAAACAGTTAGGAATTTTTTGTGGCTGTATTAATTTCCTCAGATCTAAATTTCTATAGTGCATGTTAATTTAATGAACTGTGTTTCATGAGTTGCAGCTCAGCAAGCCAGAGTGTGGTAACACAAGTTCAGACCTTGGGACTTGGGTAAAGAACTGTGGGACTCATCTTTGGTTGATAAGATGTAAAGTTATAAGTAACACTAGCTTCTGCTGCAGTTGCTTGGTGGTAGCAATATTTCCAATGAGAACTATATCTGCATTAGAAAAGCTGTTTGCAATATCGATACGAAATTTTTACCATTCGGTGGCCCTAAATATGTAGTTATATATATATATATATATATATATATATATATATATATATATATATATATATATATATATATATAGCATAAGAGTTCTCGACTTATATGAGTGTGGTGTAGAAATGTACAGTCGCAGTTTGGTAACAGTGCCTTGATTTGTCTGCACTTTTCTGTCCCTCTTGTTTGCATTTAACATGTGATAACTTATATCCAAGGCCAACCAAGGAGTTGATTTTTTGGCTGTCCATCTGCTTGTGTAATGATAGTATGGAAGAAGATTTTTGGTGCAGTTTTGTATTGTAAGGATGTTATGATGGGCAGGGCATGTGGCTTATATGGCAGACAGAGAGGTGCATACAAGTTTTTTGTAGGGAGACCTGGGGGAAACAGACCACTTGGAAGACCTATGCATAGATGGAAGGATAATATTAAAATGGATCTTCAAGGTGGTGGATGGGAAGGCATGGATTGGCTTTATCTGGCTGAGGATAGAGACAACTGGCTGGCGCTTGTGAATGCAGAAATGATCCTTTGGGTTCCATAAAATGTGGGGAATTTTGTGATTAGTAGCTTCTCAGGAAGAACTCTGCTTCATGTACGAGGGTTGGAACTTTAATTGTGGCAACTATTTATTTACAACTGATACAAAATAGATACATGTTTCGAAGTTTTACTGTCCTTCAATGTAG
>Ga0209628_10002025_pt1 | contig 13517 bp, 16 predicted proteins | sample TergutCu122P4_FD_187285 | JGI IMG/M metagenome (GOLD analysis project Ga0209628, IMG submission 187285) | Cubitermes ugandensis P4 segment gut microbial communities from Kakamega Forest, Kenya - Cu122 P4 (SPAdes) (version 2) | ecosystem: Host-associated > Arthropoda: Insects > Digestive system...
TTCGGATCGAACAGCCGCTTGACCTCGCGCATGACGTCGTAGAGCTCATCGCCGTACTGCTTCCGTACAAACGGCGCCATCACCCGCCCCGTCCCGTGTTCGGCTTTCAGGGACCCGCTGTGACCGAGTACGACATCCGCCATCGCCTCCGTGAACGCCGCATACCGGTCGATCTGCTTGTCGAACTCGTCCGTGATCATGAAATGGATGTTGCCGTCCTTGGCGTGGCCGAAGATGACCGAATCCGGATAGGCGTACTCATCGAACAGCCGCGTCAGCTCCAGACAAGTGTCGGCGAGCGCCGGGACGGGAACGACGACGTCCTCCAGCAGCGCCGTCGTCCCGGGCCGCCGGGCGGCGGCGACCGCGGTGTAAAGTCCCTTGCGGAGGGCCCATAGCCGGTTCCGCTCCGCCGGATCGTCGGTCAGAATCACGGGTTGGGAAACCGGCAGCCCGGCCAGTACGCTCCGCGCTGCCCCGACCGACTCCGCCAGTTCCGCCGGTTCCACGCCCTGGTATTCCACCAGCAGCGCCGCCTGATGATCGGGCTCGATGCCCCGGATCACCTCCGGGCAGCCCGGCAGGGCCTGGCCGACCCGGATCGATGCGGTGTCCATCAGCTCCAGTGTTGCCGCCCCGGTGGCGACCAACGCGGGCAGGGCCTCGTTCGCCGCCCGGAGATTGTCGAACACCAGCAGGCCGGTCTGGGCCCAAGGACGTACGGCTATTGTACGGAAAACAGCCGAAGCGATAAACCCGAGCGTACCCTCGCTCCCCACCATCAGATGGGTCAGGATATCGACCGGGGTCGCGTGATCGAGGAACGAGTTCAGCCCGTAACCCATCGTGTTCTTCATCGCGAACTGCTGCCGAATCCGGGCCACGGAATCGGGGTTGGCCAGGATCCGCTCCCGCAACCGCATCAGCCCGTCGGCGAGCCCGGGTTCCATGGCCCGCAGATACCGGTCGGCGTCCGGCGCCGAGGTGTCGACAACCGCCCCGGAGGCCAGAACCACAACCAGCGATTCCAGCGTCCGATAAGCGTTTTCGGTGGTCCCACAGGCCATCCCGGAGGAGTTGTTCGCCACGACCCCACCGATGGTGCAGGCCGCGGCGGAGGCCGGATCGGGCCCGATCGCCCTCCCGAACGGCGCAAGGTGGGCGTTCAGGCGATTGACGGTGACGCCCGGCTCGACGCGTACCCGACTCCCGCCGTCCAGGATCTCGATCGAATCGAAGTGACGGCGTACGTCCGCGAGCACCCCGGCCGTCCCCGCCTGTCCGGACAGACTCGTCCCGCCGGAGCGGAAGGTGATCCCAACCCCGGCCCGGTCGCAGCCGCGCAGCAACCGGGCCACGTCGGCCGCGTCGCGCGGAACGGCGACGGCCCGCGGATAGAGGAGGATGTGCGAGGCGTCATGCGCCCGCGCCCGGATGTCCAGCGGCGCGGTCATGACCTGGGACGCGGGCAGCCCGTACGCACCACCGGTTCGAGTTCTCACGATACAACCCTACTCATTCCCTGGAGGTGACACCTCCCGGAGACCGCGCCGAAGGGGACCGTCCCCTTTGGCGCGCTGAGGTATACTAACCATATCGGTTAGATGAGTTGAAAGGCCACCGATGGTTACCACAGTGAGCGCGATGACGTTCCGGCAGCGCCTGGGCGAGATGCTTGGCCACGTCCAATACGGTGGTGATTCGGTCATCGTCACCAAGGATGGTGTCGAAGTCGCCGCGCTCGTCGATCCTTTGTTGTTTGCCAACATCCAGGCGATGCGGGCGAAGTTCGACGCGGTCTGCGACGAGATCGCCCGGTCCGCCCCCCCGATGCCGGATGACGAGGGCGAGGCGTTGGTGGCCGCCCTGATCGCCGAGGATCGTCGTGGCTCTCGTTAGCGTCGTCCTGGACACGAGTGTTCTCGCCCCCGGAATCGTGTGGCCGACAAGTGTGTGTGGTCGTGTCGTAGCGGTCTGCCGTGACCGCCGGGCCGACCTTGTGACAAGCGAGTTCATCCTGAGCGAGACGGCCCGCATCATCGCCAAGCTGGCACCCGCCGCCTCCACCCGCGCGATAGCGATAGCCATCGACATCCTGTCGTTGACGTCGCGGTTGGTGGTGCCGTCGGAAACAGTACGCGAGGAGCGTCTGCGCGACGAAACCGACCAACTTGTGTTGCGTACGCTGATCGACGGCCGAGCGGATGAATTGGTCACGGGTGACAAGGACTTACTCGCGCTGGCGGACACCTATCCCATCATGTCCCCGCGCGCCTTCCTGGAACGACACCACTTGACCGCCGGCTGACCGCCTGGCCGGCGGCCCCCCGCGCATCAGCGCCGGTACGTCGCGGTGAGAGTCGCCCGGGCGATGGTCCGGAACAGCGTCATGAACGCGGCGGGAGTGCAGCCGATCCCGTCGGGCACCTCCACCGGCCCGTCGACCGCGTGCACCGCGAAGATGTAGCGGTGGGTGTGGTCCCCGGGCGGGGGTGCGGCGCCGGTGAAGTCCAGCGTCCCGCCGTCGTTGCGCGCGCGTACGGCTCCCGCCGGCAATTCGGTGTCCGCGCTACCGAACCCCCGGGGCACGGAGGTGCAGTCCGCGGGCAGGTTGACGATGGTCCAGTGCCAGAACCCGGCGGGGGTCGGGGCATCCGGATCGAAGCAGGAGAGTACGAAGCCGGCGGTCCCTTCCGGGAAGCCGCTCCAAGAAAGCTGCGGCGAAACGTTGTCACCGTCGACACTGTGCCGGATGTCCATGGGCTGTCCGGCTGAGATATCCTGGCTGACCAGGTCAAACGAAGGCACGACCGGCAACAGCAGATACGGTTCCGGCGGATAAGGTCGCGTGAGGTCCATGAGCCAAGTGTAGCCCGGGGCAAGGCCGCTGGCGCTTTGTCTTCCGGTGCTCAGTCCAGCCCCAGCATGGTCGCGATCGCCCGGTCGAGGACCTGTTGCTCCGCGAAGCTCAGGCGTCTCACGAGGTCTCCCAGACGAACCTCGGGATCGACGGCTGACATCTGATCGATCATGACCAGGGTCCGGGCGCCGGCCACGTCGATCTCAGGCCGGAAGCTCGCGGGCCGGGCGCTGGTGGAGGTCGGCGCCACGATCACGGTCGACAGTGGCAGGTCGTCGGATTGTAGGACGACGGCGAATCGCCGTCCCCGCTGTTCGTGACCTTGGGCATCCCGCGGCGCCCGAAGTCTGTGGATGTCACCACGCATCGCCACCCCCCATCTCATCCTGGATGGCGCGCACCTCAGCCCTGTCTCCCGCATCGGCTCGTACGGACTCGGCTTCCGCCCGCAACGCCGCTCGTCTCGCTTCACGGCGGGCCGCGAGGACGGCATCACGGACGACATGTGAACGGGATTTCCCTGTGTCCGCCTGGAGCGCCCCGATGGCCTGGATCGTCTCTTCGTCGGCGCGGAACGTCACGATTGTCATGACGCCATCTTAGTACGCTGTGTATGCCTACATGTATCACAGGACCGACGATCAATACTGAAGATCGGAAAGTCCGGGATCGCGCCGGACCTGCTCCAAGAACTTGGTGGCGGATCGGACCAGAGACTCCAGTTGATCCAGCCCGTCGCGGTCCGTACGTCCGATGGTAGCGACGACGGTCGGCACGGATCGTTTCGTCCGCGGATCCCAGCGATTCCGTGCCAGTTGGATGTAGGTCACTTCGCCTGACTTGTTCCGCCGTGTCGTCGTCCTCACGTACATATGACCATGTTACCAGAGTATTATCGTCCAGCAGTCACCTTACTGGTCTTTGGTGTTTCCGAATGTATTTATTCTCTGAGACAAGACATTACCGGATGACATCGCATGATTTAGTTCATTCATGGCGATCCGTGATCTCCGGGCGCTGGCGCGCTTGACAACGCGTCCGGAGGGTCCGTAGGTTTGCCCCGCGACCATTCGGTCCTCTATGGGTGAGACCTCATCTGCGGATCCATGAACCGATTGGCGTCGTGCTTCTTGGGGAAGGGGGAACCGCAACGATGCGATTCTCAAATAGACTTGTTGTGACGAGCATCTCGCTAACTGTGGGGCTGTCAGTGTTGCTGTCCCTGCTGCCAGGCATTACGGAACTGGCCCACGCAGACCCGGGTTCAGCTCCTGAAGCCACCGTTCCGCAAGCGGCCGGGTTCTTCCGGACCTCGGACGGCATCTATCACACCACTCAGGACTGTCCCCAGCTATACGCGGGATACACGGCCTGTGGACATTCATAAAGGCCACCAAGACTGCGATCTTGGAGTTCTAGAAATGCTGGGAGTTGTCATGGGCGTGAGGTTGAGCCGGAGCTTGGTTGCCGGGGTGTTGGTGAGTGTGGCCATGCTGGCCTCCTGCGCCGTCTCGCCGAGTCACTTGCCGGGGGGATTCTGGAGTTCCGATGAGGCCACAGCCAACGCGGTTATTGCGCGGGTCAGTGACGCGTTGGCGTCCCACGACAAGCCCGCGATGATGGCCCTGTTCTCTGAGGCGGGTCGGAGCCAGGCCAACGATCTCGGTACGCAAGTGGACACGTTGTTCGACTTCGTGCAGGGAACCGTTCTGTCCCATCAGCTGGACCCTAACGGGGGACCAGACTCCCGGGAGTACAACGATGGTCCGATGCGATGGAAAGAACTGTCGATCTTCTTCACTATCACAACGGATGTCGGGACCTACTCGTTCTTCATGGCCGACCGGGTTGTCGATGACTTCCACGAATACAAAGTCGGGGTCTACACCCTGAGGGCCATGCGTATCGAAGATGAGGAGAAGTATATGATCTTCTCCGAGGCCATGAGAATCCCCGGTATTTGGTGCCCCCCGGGCGCATAGCATGAGGCAGAAGGTGATTCATGAACAGTAGACAACGTGCCGCGATGATCTTGGTGGCGTGGATGGCGTTCTCAACTCTGCTTTCGTCCTGTTCGATGCTTGTTCCGGACATCCCGTCCTACGACTCCCCGGACCCAGACCGGACAACGCTCAACATCGCCTTTGATCACGTCGTGCGCGCCATCCAGACGCGCGACAAGGCCGCCCTGCGTGACCAGTTCTCCAAGCTGGCATTGGGGGATGCCACCGACTTCGACGCACGGGTGAACGTCCTGTTCGACTTTGTCCGCGGCCGTCTGGCGTCGTGGCAAATGGACGATGGTGGAGCCGCCGACGTGGAGGAGACCTCCGGTCCCATGCGACGCCAAGAACTGCAGGGATCCTTCACCTTGGTGACCGACAAGGATGTGTATTGGTTCGTCGTGTTCGACGTGCCGGTTGATGAGATTCACGATGGCGGGGTGGGGCTTTATGGCCTAGCGGTCATGAGGCTGGAGAACGCAAACAAGTACTACACGCCCTTGGGCGACCTCAGGGCCCCCGGAATCTCGTTCCCTCCGCCGAGCTGATCCTCGTCTCGTCACCCAGCGCATATCATTGAGGCATGGATTTCGGCATCGCCCCGGGTGAGCTCCGGGGGTTGGCTTCGGGCCGGCGGGTTGGTGTGTTGACTTCCGGCGGGGATGCGCCGGGGATGAATGCGGCGTTGCGGGCGGTGGTGCGGACGGCGCGGTTCGCGGGTGCGGAGGCGTACGCGATCGCTGAGGGTTTTCAGGGGTTGATCGAGGATAGCATCACGCCGTTTTCTTGGCATGCGGCGTCGGGGATTCTGGGGCGGGGTGGTACGGCGATCGGCACGGTCCGGTCGGCGGAGTTCATGACTCGCGCGGGGATGTTGACCGCGGCGGAGCACCTTGTCAACCGGGGTATCGACCGGTTGGTTGTCATCGGGGGTGACGGGTCGTTGTCGGGGTTGGCGGCGTTTTCCGACGCTTGGGTTTCTCTGTTGGATGATCTGGTCGCCCAGGGCCGGCTCTCCACCGCCCAGCGGGCCGCTCATCCGCGCCTGATCTCGGCGGGGATCGCGGGATCGATCGACAATGATCTGGTTGGTACTGATATGACGGTGGGCACGGATTCCGCGTTGCACCGGATCCAGGATGCGATCGATGCGATCACCTCGACCGCGGCGTCGCATCAGCGGTGTTTCGTGGTTGAGGTGATGGGGCGCCGGTGCGGCTACCTGGCCGTCGCGGCGGCGATATCCGGGGGCTGCGACTACGTACTTCTTCCGGAGTATCCGCCTGCCGACGGGTGGGAGCAGGCGATGTGCGAGCAACTGCGCGGGGCTCGGGCGGCGGGGCGCAAGGAGTCTGTGGTGATCCTCGCGGAGGGGGCGGTCACGCGGGACGGCACGCCGATCTCGGCGGAGTCGCTGCGGCGGGTGATCGAGACCTCGCTCGGCGAGGAGGCGCGGGTCACGATTCTGGGGCACGTGCAGCGGGGCGGGACGCCGAGTGCGTACGACCGGTGGGCGCCCACCTGGTTGGGTTACGCGGCCACGGCCTACGTCCTGACTTCGGAAGACGGCGGTCGTCCGGTCTTCGGGTTCCGGGGTGAGGCGATCACCGCGTTCGATCTCGGCGAGGCGGTGGCGGCGACGCGGGCGGTGCCGGAGCTGGTGGCGGCGGGGCGCTACGACGAGGTCGCGGCGGCGCGGGGGCCGGAGTTCGCCGACCTGATCCGGGTGTTCAAGGAGATGTCCGCGCCGGCCCGGACGCGGGCGGGGGCCGGGGCGGACCGGATCGCGGTGCTGCACGCCGGGGCGTTGGCGCCCGGGATGAACATCGCGGCGAAGATGGCCGTGCGGCTGGGGATTTCGCGCGGGCTGGATGTGATGGGTGTCCATGAGGGGTTCACCGGGTTGGCCAACGGCGAGATTTCCCGGTTGACTTGGAAGGATGTCGACGGGTGGAACCAGGCGGGGGGCGCGCAGCTGGGGACGCGGCGTTACGTGCCGCCCGTCGAGGAGCTCTACGATATCTCCCGCCATCTGGAGGCCGAGCGGATCCGGGGGTTGGTGATCATCGGCGGCTGGAGTGCGTACGACGGTGCGGGGCTCATCAATCAGGAAGCGTCGCGCTATCCGGGGTTGCGGATTCCGGTGGTGTGCGTGCCGGCGAGCATCGACAACAACCTGCCCGGGACGGCGATGTCGATCGGCGCGGACACGGCGCTCGGGGTGGTGGTCGATGCGATCGACCGTGTGAAGATGTCGGCGTCGGCGTCCCGGCGGTGTTTCGTGATCGAGACGATGGGCCGGGACTGCGGTTATCTGGCGCTGATGGGCGGTTTCGCGGGTGGCGCGGAGCAGGCGTACCTTCCCGAGACCGGCATCACCCTCGACGGCCTGCGGAGCGATATCGAGTGGTTGCTGCGCAGTTTCGACACGCGGGATCGTACTTTGTTCTTGGGAGTACGCGGTGAGAACGCCAGCCCGAACTACACCACGGCGGTGATCGCGAACCTGTTCGACGCGGAGGGCGCGGGGCGCTACGACACGCGGACGTTGACGATCGGTCATGTGCAGCAGGGTGCCACCCCGACCCCGGCGGACCGGCTGCTGGCGACCCGGCTGGCGGATGCGGCGGTGAGCGATCTGGTGGGGCGGATCGGCACGGGCGACCAGGCGGCAGTGTGCGTCGGGCTCCGGGGTGGGGCCGTGGAGCGTACTGAGATCGGGGAGGCGTGGAAGGCCATGGAACCGTCCGCCCACCGGCCAAGAGAGCAATGGTGGATGACACTGAAGCCGATCTTCGACTGCGTCAACCGTGAGGTCCTGGCCTGACAAGCCCGGACAGCGGGGACGGTTCTTGTTGTCAGGTGATCTTCTGTGATAACCGAAAGCCGCCTGACAAGAAGAACCGTCCGCAGGCGGGTCACTCGGGTCCGCCAACATGGGAAGTGAATGAAAGCCAAACAGCGGAGCAAAATCGCGCCATATGCGGAACTCTTGCTATTCTTGGCTGTGTCGTGAGGAGTTGAAATGGGCCGCGGGAACTATCTGCCGCGCGTTGCGGATCGACTGCTGGCCAGCGCGTTGGAGGCGTCTGGAGCAGTGTTGATCGAAGGCCCGAAATGGTGCGGAAAGACCAGCACGGGTGAACACCGTGCAGCGAGCGCTGTCTTTCTGCAGGATCCTGACCGGGCGGAGTCGTACTTGCGCGCCGCCGACACGAAGCCGTCCCTTCTGTTGGAGGGGCCGGTCCCGCGGCTGATCGACGAGTGGCAAACGGCGCCCGTCCTGTGGGACGCCGTCCGTTTCGCCGTGGATAGGCGCGCCGCTACAGGTCAGTTCATCCTGACCGGGTCGGCGGTGCCCCGTGACGGCGCCGTACTGCATACTGGAACGGGGCGTATCGCCCGGCTGATGCTCAGGCCGATGAGTTTGTACGAGTCGCAAGAGTCAAGCGGCGCGGTCTCGTTGCGCGATCTGTTCGCCGGATTGGACGATGTCTCGGCGCTCTCACAGCTCAGCGTCGAAGGGCTTGCGTTCGCCCTGGCGAGGGGCGGTTGGCCGGCCACTGTGCGGGGGACTAGACCTGAGGTTGCTCTGCGGCGGGTGTTCGACTACGTTGATGCGGTGGTCGAGCTTGACGTGTCGAGGGTTGACGGGGTGACGAGAAACGCGGCCCGGGTGCGGGCGCTGTTGCGATCCCTTGCCCGCCATACCTCGACTCAGGCAAGTCTCCGGACGATCATGGCTGACCTGGAGGTGAACGATTCCACGATATCCGACAAGACGATAGCGGCCTACCTGGACGCATTGCGGAGGATTTTCGTGGTCGAGGACCTGCCCGCCTGGAACCCGGCTCTGCGTTCGAGGACGCCGTTGCGTACGGCAGCGACGAGACACTTCGTCGACCCATCGATCGCGGTGGCAGCGCTGCGGGCTTCGCCTGAGGCCCTCCTGGCGGACTTTGCCACCTTCGGGCTGCTGTTCGAGTCGTTGTGTGTCCGTGACTTGCGCGTTTACGGCCAGGGGTTGGACGGTGAGGTCTTCCATTATCGCGACAAGACCGGCCTGGAGGCCGACGCGGTCATTCAACTCAAAGACGGCCGCTGGGGAGCTATCGAGGTGAAGATGGGCATGAAAGAAACGGATGTGGCCGCCAGGCATCTGCTTGCGCTACGAGACCGCGTAGACACCGAGCGCCTCCGGCCACCCTCTTTCCTTGCGGTGTTAACAGCCACCGAGGTGGGGTACCGCCGCCCGGATGGCGTCCTCGTGGTTCCCATCGGTTGTCTTGGGCCATAGCACAGAGCGCTTCCGCAGCGTGACGACAGGGCGGCCCCGTTCTCACATGACAAGCCCGAACACTGGGGACGGTTCCTGTTGTCCGGCGTTCTTCTGGTACGACCGAAAGCCGCCTGACAAGAAGAACCGTCCCCGGTGTCCGGCGCTGGTACTAGTGTGACTTCTCCTCAGGGACAGCAATGCCCTGGCGGTTGACCACCTCCCGGTCACCCAGCGGGGCTTTGAGGTGAACCGTGATGTAGTACGGCAGTGCCACGAGTGGTACGCTCCAATCCGGGCGTGGCCACCTCCACCAGCCCGTCACCTGGACTGACGTGTCGGTCTCTTGGAGGATCGTCACCTTGTTGATGGTGCCAATGCCGCCCATGATCTTGATCACCAGTGCGGTGGGATCGTTCGGATCCAGGGACCACGACTCGGGCGGGGTTTCCTGGTATTTCGGCCAGACGGCTGCGATGATGAGCGCGGCACATGCGGCGACCACGAGGCCCCCGGTGAGCAGCCTCCGGACGAGCGGCTTCTTCATGTCATTCAGCCTAGCCCTTGTGTGCCCGACATGCTATCGTATACGTGCTTGTTGTCTGGACAGTCGGCATGTCTCTTGCAGACCAACCGTTTCGACGTTATGACAAGCCCGGACAGTGGGGACGATTCTCTTTTCACTCTCGCCGGGCGAGCGTGAAAAGAGAACAGTCCCCACTGGCACGCTACTGTAACCGCTCCTCAGGGACGGGAAGACCCTGCCGGTTGATGACCTCTCGATCACCTAGCGGGGCCTTGAGGTGCACTGTGATGTAGTACGGCACTGGGATTGCCGGTATGGTCCAACCCGGTCTGGGGTCTCTGTACCAGCCGGTGACCTGGACTGATGTGTCGGCCTCGCTGAGGATCGTCACCTTGTTGATGGTCCCGATACCACCCATGATCTTGACTACCAGTGCGGTGGGATCATTCGGATCGAGGGACCACGACTCGGGCGGGGTTTCCTGGTATTTCGGCCAGATGGCTGCGATGATGAACGCGGCACAGGCTAGCACCACGATACCCCCGATGACCAGCCTCCGCACTAGCGGCTTCTTCATCTCGTTCACCCCAACGCCAGTAGGCCGGGCATGCCGTCGTACACATGTTTGATATCTGTGAAAAAGGCGTATCTCTTGTCGCAGAGCCAGTTCGATCCGCGGCCGGAGATGATTCCTTTGGCGGCCACCGTTCCATCGGGGCGAATCGAGTACACCGGTCCGCCGGAGTCGCCGAGTTCCAGCCCGGGAGCGTTGAAGGCGCGGTAAGCCCTGGTTCCGTTTCTGAGCGTCGTACCCTCGTCGTACTTCATGTTGAAATACACCTGGTCCACCTTCCACCCAATCAGTTCGCCGGTCGTCCTTCCGCCGGTTCTAACGACCTCACCAACGGCCGACCATCCGGACATAGTTGTAACCGCCCCGGAGCTATTCGAGGTCGAATTGCCAGTGTAGATTCGGCCATGGGATGACGCTGGGGTCGGTACTGTTATTAGCGCCAGGTCGCCACGGTAGACACTCTGCCCAGTGATGTAAGTGCTGCCGGTGGTGCTGTTCCAGTTTCTGTGGTTGCCATAGAGGACGGTTCCTACTACGGCTCCGTTCGGAGCCTTGTAGGTTCCGCCGTTGGGGCTACAGTGTCCGGCGGTGACGAGCATGCTGGTAGTCCCTGAAGCCCAAGCGAAACCGGAGGTGCACCCCACACCACTGGGGGTCATTATCATGGCTCCGCCGTAGTATGGTGACGTGTCTGATTGGCGTGAGGTGAGTTCTGCTGAGGTGTCTGGTTCAATGGCGATCACGACGGTGTCTGGGCCGTAGGCGTCGAGTAGCTCTGTGGCGAGATTCTCGATTAGGCGGTCCACGGTGAGGATGACTTGGCCGTCGCCGTCGATTCCGGAGGCGGTGATCCCGGCGTCGGTGAAGCGGGGGTCTTCGTTGAGTTCGAACACGGCGTCGTTGATGACCCAGAGCTGCTCAAGGCTCATCGAGCCGCGGGTGGGGACCACGGTGATGCGCTCAAGGTCTTCGACGGCGGGAGGGGGCCCGAGTGTGCCACGGGTGTCACCTTCCTTGGGGCGGAAACGCGCCTCGTCTGCTAGACGCTCAGCAGCAGCCCGGGATCGATCGGTGGCTATCGTAACTGCGCGGCTGGATACCGCCGGAAGTCGGATCATGCCGTTGTCCACAGTTGGGAAACCGTAGTCATCGGGGTGTTCGGTGGCGATGTTGAATGCAAGGGAGTAGGCCGACTGGAGATCAGACGGGATTGTTGGTGATTGATCGACGATGGTCAGGCCGAAGACCTGACTTCTCACCGATCCGTTCTGGGGTGGTGCGGCATGGGCTGGTAGGACGCCAAGGGCGACACAGAACGCGACCATGCATCCCACGGCAACCAGATGCGGTCGCTTTAGTGCTAGCATGATAATCCTTTCTCGGGATGAGCCTGACCCGAGGACCGGAGTCGTCTTGTGCTTCATGAGCAGTCTGGCGGCTGCGCCCGATCTTGGTGGGTCCCAGGCTGCATTGATAGAATAAATGTATATTACAGTATCATGATGGTTTCGTCAACGTGTGTGGCAAGGCCCATGCTGACAAGCCCGGACACTGGGGACGGTTCTTCTTGTCCGGCGTTCTTCTGGTAGGACCGAAAGTCGCCTGACAAGAAGAACCGTCCCCGGTGTCCGGCGCTGATAGGCTGGATCGGCGCCCGGCGCCGACGCGCCGGATCCGGGCGACCGCGCGTACTCAACTGGAAGGATGATCGATGGGTGTCAAGGTGGCGAAGTTCGGGGGGACCAGCCTGGCCGGCGTGGAGCCGATCCGCCGGGCGGTCGCGATCATCGGGGCGGACGCGGAACGGCGCTACGTCGTCGCGTCGGCGCCCGGAAAGCGCGATTCCGCCGATGAGAAGATCACCGATCTGTTGTATCGGTTGTACGACCTGCGGGGTGGCGACTACGCCGGCACCCTGGGTGTCATCCGGTCGCGGTTCGCGGAGATCGCGGACGGGCTCGGGGTCGAGGTGGATCTCGGGGCCGAGTTCGCGGCCATCGAGGGGGGTCTGGTCGGCGGCGAGGGGGCGGCGTTCTTCGCGTCGCGTGGGGAGTACCTGAATTCCCTTATCATCTCCCGGTTGCTGGGCTGGCCGTTCGTGGACGCCGCGGACGTGGTCCGGTTCTCCGAGACGGGCGAGTTCCTGGCGGATGCGACCGACGAGGCCCTGTCCCGGGTTCTGGCTGGATTGGACCACGCGGTCGTACCGGGCTTCTACGGCGCCACCCCCTCCGGCCGGGTCGTGACGTTCTCGCGCGGCGGGTCGGACGTGACCGGCGCGCTGGTCGCCCGGGCGGTCGGCGCGGCGGTCTACGAGAACTGGACTGACGTCTCCGGTATCCTCGCCGCCGACCCGCGGATCGTGACGGACCCGCGGTCGATCGGGCGGATTTCGTACGCGAACCTGCGGGCCCTGGCCTATCTCGGCGCGTCGGTGCTGCACGAGGACGCGGTGAATCCAGTACGCGACAAGGGGATTCCCATCAACATCCGCAACAGCGCCCGCCCGGAGGACGAGGGCACATGGATCACCGACGGGCCGGACGACTGGGACAAGAGCGACGCAGCTGTTTGTCCCACCACCGTCAGGGGTGTGGGACAAACAGCTGCGTCCGACGGCGGGTCCCACCCCCCGATCATCGGCATAGCGGGCAAGACAGGTTTCACGGCGCTGACCATCGCGAAGGCCCAGCTGAGCGGGTCCACGGGGACGGCGGCGTTGCTCGCGCCGTTCGACGAGGCCGGAATCCCAGTCGAGCTGGCGGTCAGCGGCGTGGACGCCTGGGTGGTCGTCGTACGCACTCCGCCATCCGGGCTGGACTACCTGGTCGACCGAATCCGGGAAACGATCAAGCCCGATTCACTCAGCGAGCTGCATCCCCTGGCATTGGTGGGGGTAGTCGAGTCAACCGCAGCCAGCCGTGCCAGTATCGCCGGGGCCATCGCTGCCGCCCTGGCTGATGCCGGCATCCACGCGGATCTCCTGACCGCCGGAGTCGGTGGCGTACACATCGCCGCAGTCCCCGAAGGCGCCTACCGTCCCGCGGTCGCCGCCATCTACGACGCCCTGGGCTGACCGCCGGCCATCACCAGGTAGGGCAGTCCCCTTGGATGCCAACCACTGCATCTGGGCTTCTGCAGCGATTCTGTCTGGGTGTTTGCAGGAATTTCGTTCGGTCTGCTGCAGGACTTCCGTTCTGTCTCCTGCAGGAGTCTCGTACGACAGTCCACTGCGGTGACTGGCTCCCAGTGCGTGATCAATCACCGTCTCGCTGAAA
>Ga0209628_10002026_pt1 | contig 13514 bp, 10 predicted proteins | sample TergutCu122P4_FD_187285 | JGI IMG/M metagenome (GOLD analysis project Ga0209628, IMG submission 187285) | Cubitermes ugandensis P4 segment gut microbial communities from Kakamega Forest, Kenya - Cu122 P4 (SPAdes) (version 2) | ecosystem: Host-associated > Arthropoda: Insects > Digestive system...
ACATTGCGAATACACCCTAAAACTCATTACAGGAGACGAAATCTATAACTCTGCAACCGACGGACAGCTTATTTTTAGAGTCTGGAAAAGCGACCAGCCCTCAGGATTGGAAGAAGTGTTGTTATTTCTACATCAAGGCGACAAAGTGAAAATTATCGTGCCATCATATTTGGCTTACGGAATTACTGGAAACGAAGATAAAATACCATCTTCTTCAACCCTGATATACGACATTCATATCGAAAAAATAATTAAAGATAAATAAATTAATAATCACTAAAAATTGTTTAAAAAATGAAAAACCTTATGCTTTTATTATGTACGGCAATAATTGCCGCAAATGTTTATGGAATCGAAAAAGACGATTACAAAGTAGCTCCAAACGGAGTAAAGTACAAAACCATTGTCGCAAATCCCGATGGAAGACAAGTAATGGCAAACGACATTATAACCATTACATCTGCCCTGTTTATCAACGACAGTTTGGTATCGGAAAATACAGCACCAATGCCCATGATGGTAATGGAACCACAACGCACAGGTGATTTATTTGATGCTCTGTTGATGATGCGCGAAGGTGAAACTACCGCTTTCTCTTTCGACCCCAAAGTCTATATAGGCGAACAACTTCCTCCGTTCATCAAGGAAACAGATGCTATTAACATGACCATCAGCCTCGTAAAAACACAAACCGTAGAAGAGTTTGAATCCGAACAGGCTGTTGCCTCAGAAAAATTGATTGCGGAAGAAAAAATCATCCTTAAACAGTATGCAAAAGAAAATAATCTGAAAATAACGGAAACTTCCAGCGGATTGTTCATTTCAATTATCAAAGAAGGTACAGGACAACAGGCAAAAGCAGGCGACAATGTCAGTGTCCATTACACCGGTAAACTGTTGAATGGAAAAAAATTTGACAGTTCAGTAGATAGAGGCACTCCCATTCGCTTTCAAGTTGGCGTCGGTCAGGTTATACGAGGATGGGACGAAGGTATTTCAACCATGAAAGTAGGAGAAAAATCAATCTTTCTCATCCCATCGCCATTAGCTTACGGAGACCGTGATATGGGAGAAATACCACCAAACAGCCCTTTGATTTTCGAAGTTGAACTTGTTGAAATTCATTAATATTACACTTTAAAACAGATTATTATTATGTTTTGGGGAATTCTATTGGGTTGCTTTTTGGCAGCATTAAGTATATTGGCAATACCAAATCTGTTCATATCAAAAAAAGAAGAGATGTCAGATTTTTTCAGAAAAATTCTTCTTTATCAAGGATTGGCAGGATTGATTTCTTTTATTGCTGGAATTATTGCGTTGATTTATTACGCTCCACAAATTATTGAAATGGTAGCAGTATTATGGCTTACCTTTATGATGTGTGCCGTAGCATTGGCAGGATTCGGCTTTTTGTTGATATATAATCTGATTTTTATGCTTTTTTTATCAAAAGGGAAAAAAACGGAAGTTAATCATCATAAAATGACAACAAGCATCATGCCTTTACAAGGGAAACTCAGCATTCTTGGAATTATTATAGGAGTATGGAGCATAATGGCAACAGTGATGTTTTCCGTATGATTGCTTGATTCAAAAATTTAAAATAAAAAAAAGAGTTGTTGATTTATATCAAACAACTCTTTTTTTTTGCTTAATTAGAATAGTTATTACTGCAACAGCCTATTTACGGCCATTATTTTCATCAGAAACAGTGAGTTTTTTTCTTCCTGTTGCTCTTCTGTTAGCCAATACTCTACGTCCGTTCTTGGTCGCCATTCTTGCTCTAAACCCATGTTTATTAACCCTTTTCCTTCTCGAAGGTTGAAACGTTCTCTTCATCGCTTTTTATCTTTATTTTTGAGGGTGCAAAGGTACAATAATAAATTGAAAATTGAAAGTTGAAAATAATTTTTTTCAAAATCCTGTTTTGTTGGTGAAATAATAAGATTTAGCCATTTTTTACGTTAATTATGTGAAATTTATCACATAATTAAAAGTACAAATAGTAACCATTAAAAATAGATACAAAAAATGGATAGAAAAAAAGATATTATTTTACTATTTACAATGATGCTCCTATCGGGAATGATTGCATCGGTTACAACTTATTTGCTGTTTTCAGGAGAAAGAAAACTGCCATCTGATACCGATTGTACTAATTATCAAGAAATTAGTCGAAATGATGTTTCAGAACATACTTTAGATTTTGTTTATGCTTCAGAAAAGAGCATCCATGCCGTAGTCCACGTAAAAACAATAAGTTATGTTAAAAGTCATATAAATCCGTTTGAATTTTTCTTTGGATTTCCATTTTATACACCTCAGCAACGTCAGCAAATAGGTATGGGATCAGGTGTTATCATTTCTTCGGATGGTTATATCGTTACAAACAATCATGTGATTGCGGGAACATCCAATATAGAAGTAACATTGAATAATCAACAGCAGTTTCGAGCAGAGGTCGTCGGTGCAGACCCTGTAACAGATATAGCACTGTTAAAAATTGATGCAGACAGTTTGGCATTTTTAGATTTCGGTGATTCGGAAGCATTGCAAGTAGGTGAATGGGTATTGGCGGTAGGAAATCCTTTTAATTTAACTTCCACAGTTACAGCAGGGATTGTTAGCGCAAAAGGACGAAATTTAGGTATTACAGGTTCAATGGGTATTGAGTCATTTATTCAGACCGATGCGGCTGTGAATGCGGGGAATAGTGGTGGTGCGTTGGTTAATGTAAAAGGAGAACTCATAGGAATAAATACTGCCATAGTTTCTCCTACAGGTAATTTTTCGGGATATTCTTTTGCAGTCCCTGCATCTATTGTTCAAAAAGTTGTTCGAGATTTTATCAATAATCATGAAGAACTTTCCAATTAAAATTATTTTGTTACCTTTGCTATACACTTTTTTTTACTTGTAAATGCAACAATTAGATCAATATGTTTTATTTTTTTTAAATGGGTTTCATAATCAATTTTTTGACGTCTTTTTTTGGTATGCTACCGATAAAATATATTATTTACCGCTGTATTTCATTGCAGTATGGTTAGCGTACAAACAGTTTGGAAAAAAAATATGGATTTTGTTGTTGTTTGTTATACTGACGGTTTTATTGACAGATCAAATTTGCGATTTTCTAAAAAATACATTTTTTTGCCGTTTACGTCCGACACGTAATCCCGATATAGCCTCTTTGATACATACTGTAAACGGGTATAAAGGTGAAATATACGGATTTCCATCGGCACATGCATGTAATACTTTCGGAATTGCTGTTTTTCTTTACCGAATAATGCGTCCAAAACGATGGGGTTTTACGCTGGCTGTTTTTGCATGGGCTGTAATTATGTCTTATAGCCGTATTTATCTTGGTGTTCATTATCCGTTTGATATTCTTTGTGGAGCAGCTTTGGGATCATCAATCGGATTTGGGGTATCGTTATTTTTTCGGAAATTAGTGATAAAAAAGGGAGAGGTATAATGTAATTACATATACTTCTTTACAATCCGATAATAAACTTATTCTCTAAAAAATAGAAAATGGAGAGCGGGCGCCCCCCATTTTCAAAAAAAACAATAGTATCAATCTATTTCACTCCTAATTTTTTCAATACTATTTCCATTACATCGTCAGACGGTGTGGCATAAAGTACTAATCCGTCGGAACTGTTAAAGATGTATGTATAGCCATGTTCCTTGGCAATATCTTCTACTGCTTTTTTGGCTTTGTTGATAAGAGGTTCTGACAGTTCCATCTCTTTTGCCGAAACATCAGCGGGGGCTGAATTGCGAAAATCTTCATAACGCATATTTAAATCTTGCAACTCGCGTTCTTTTGCTGTTTTAATTAAAGGAGTCATGGAGGCAGAATTAGCAGTATATTCCGAGTATTTTTGCTGTAATTCGTTTTCCATTGCTTCTATTTGTTGCTTGATTTCTTTGACGTAGTTTTCATATGCAGCTTGTGCAACGTCATGGCCGGGAACTTGTTTGTAAAGTTCTGCGAAATTAACATGTCCGAATTTTTGGGCATTGCTTTCAGTTATCCCTACAAAGCAAAATAATGTAAAAAGTAAAATAATAATGTGTTTCATTTTTTTTTAGATATTTAAAATTTTCGGCAAAGATAGCACTTTTTTATTAATCACATTAATTTTTTCTTTTTTAAAAAAAACCGCCCATTAAGAGCGGTTTTAATAAACTTTAAAACTGTTATCAAAATATTTATTTCACAATCAGTTTTTGTGTTGCCGTTGCGTTTCCTGAACGTACGTTTACAAAATAAACTCCGGTTGTGAGGTTGTTTAATGAAATTTCTTTCTCTTTTACAACATTTTCTACGTGGTAAACTGTTTGTCCGAGTATGTTAAATATTGTAATATCTCCTTTGCCGTCAAATCTAACAGTAACTTTTCCTAATGCTGGGTTTGGATGTACAATCATTGATAATGAGGTTTTTTCAATCTCAATAATTGATGTCGTAGGAAAAGGAATGAGATTTATATGAGTAAAGTAGTTAGTTGTTGAGTTATGATCGGAAGGAGCGCCTTGTCCGGGAGGTATAAAAAGTCCTGCCATATCATCAATCATAAACTGAAAATACATTTTGTCATTTCCAACGCCTGCTAATAGAGGATATGCAAATTCTTTATTAACATAGTCAAGATCATTTACAAAATAATCTGTTTCTGTCCAGTTGCCAAATGAATCTCTAGTGGTATAAAACGGATGACGAAGCCAACGACTGTCATCTGCAGCTCCGTCTAACAATCCAAGATAAACCAAGTGTAATGTATTATTGATGTCAAATGCCATTTGAGGGAATGAAAACATACCGGCTTGTCTGTAACTACTTCCGGCCCATTGTTGATTATCTTCTATAAAAGTATAATAGGGAGGATTTATTAATGGGATAAAATATCCTATAATAGGCCACTTGGGAACTATAGATTTAACATATAAATTGTTGTCAATTGATAAATCCCAATCAAAATATGTATCGTCGCTTGGAACATCTTCCCACCACATCCACATTAACTTTGGAGCCATTTCACGAATAGTGAAATCTTTTTCTCCCTCCATAGTAGGCATATCTTCATTCCAATATGAGAGAAATTGAGCCCAAGCATAAGGCCAATATCCGAAACTACCTGGTTTATCATCATTTGTTGCACATATCATCGAAAAAACAACATGTATTTTATTATTATTATCTAATGCTACACATCCAACGGATGGAACATAAACAGAATCAGCATAGTCAGAAGTTGTTAAATGTCCTAATATCGGAGAATCAAAAAATTTAATGGTTTCCCAATTATCGCCATTATCAAGAGATCTCATTACATAACCATGTGATCCAATACTTATAAAAGAACATGCTATTGTATTTCCCTTTACAGAAAAACTCATTCCATCGGAGTAGTTAGCTTCTGGACCCCAATCTTCTATTCCTAACATTTCAGGGACTACAACACCATCAATATCAAAGGTTTCTCCATTTGTCGTTCTAAAATAAAGTAATGGTTCACTATAATCGTGGTATGGTATGGTTGGCACATCTCTTGTACTCATAGGAGTAACAATATGAATGTATTCATTATTTTCACCACTTGTTGTCATAGATCCCCATGCCATAAAGTAAGCAGGGTTAGCATCAGCAGGATAGGGAACTGGTGTAATTGTCCAGTCACCTGTTCCTCTGGTTTTACGGGTTAAAAGTACAAGTCCATCTTTAATTTGAATTCCTTGGAAAACATGGTCATACATACTTCTTCCCATAATTGCTTCGCCATTGGGACCCCATTGAGCATAGGAACCCCAATATAACGGTAGACCGCCTATTCTGTTTTCCTGCTCTGCCCAAGTTTTACCTCCATCCGTTGAGTAATTGTATCCAATGCACCTGTTGTTTGGATCGGGATTGCCGGAAAATGGCGGAGCCATATTGTTAGTCCATACTGTACCCATAAAAGATTTATCACTGTGCAACATTGCCATCGGATAAACTCCGCCTTGCGTTTGCAGGTCATATCCTTCTGCTTGTCCGGCTATGGTCCATCCATCAGCTTCAACAATAAATCTTGTCGGGTTTACCGGCAATGAATTGTTCGTAGGAATTTCCAAATCAGATACTTTTGTTCTAACAAACTTTTGCATTTGTTTGTCGGATACTTTCATTTTTTCTTGTGCTACTACAGGCATCATCAAGCCTGCCAACACCATGCATAATAAAATTTTCTTCATTTTAATTACATTTTTTAATTTAACATTTAATATTTAATAAGTTTTTATCTTCAATTTTTGAGACTGCAAAGGTAGTATTTTTTTTAATATCAATTACATTTTAATACTTGTTGCATCTGGTATTCGGCAACTTTTTTAAATTGTTCTGCGGTTACTTTTTTATATGCATTGCAGGCTTCGGTTTTTTTGCCGAGTCCTTCGTATGCTTTTCCTAATTCTAAATAGGTTCCGGATGGGTCTTTTAGATCCATAGATATTGCTTTGTTGGCTGCGTTAACGGCATCGTTCCATTTGCTAAGCAGATTATAAGACATTGCTAAATAATAGTATGCGTTGGCGTTGATTTCGGGATAGGTAACTGCTGTTTCTAAGTTTGAAACGGCTTCGATATATTTTTTGTTTTTTATGGCGTCTGTTCCGGTGCTCATGTATGCGGCGCCTGCAATTTTTGCTGCGTTGGAATAGGTTGTGGCTTTTTGTTCGTTGTCTTTGGTGAGTTCCATACATTTATCGAGGTCGGTTTTCATTTTACCGAGATCGCCTTTTTCTTTATAGGCACGTCCTCGCCAGAGATATGCCATTTCATTGTCTTTTTCAATTTTTAAGACATTTTCGGCGGAAGAGATGGTTTCGTCGTATTGTTTTTCGTTGAACGCGGCTGATGCTTTTGATATGTGAACTCTAACTATATAAACCGACGCTCTTCCTGCAAGTTCGTTATTGTTGTTTTTTGTTGCAACTTCTTCTGCTTTTTTAAAATGTGTCAGGGCTTTGTCAAAGTTTTTTTCCTGATAGAGATCCATCGCATAGTTGTAATGTGTTGTAGATAAGGCTTGTTCTGTGCCTTCTTTTATTTCGCCTATTCCATCGAGTCCTTCAAAGTTGGTGATTTTTTCATATAACTCTAAAGAGGTTGTTAAATCATTAATGGCGGCTTCATAATTTTTGGCTTCTATGGCTTTTATTCCTTTTTGATATAAGGAATAGACTTCTTCTGCAGTTTGTGCGGAAATGTTCATTGCCGACATACACAAAATCATTGTGATAATTGCTGTTACTTTTTTAATTAAATGTGTCATAATAAGTTGTTATTATTTGATTATATTAATATTTTATTTTCTAAAAACAAAAAGCGTGCCATTTTGATATGGTTATTCTTTTTTAACATTTTGATGTAAATTTTCAGGGCGCATTTGCGGAAAGAAAAGTACATCTTGTATGGATGCGGAGTTGGTAAGCATCATGGTCAAACGGTCGATTCCGATTCCCAAACCAGACGTGGGGGGCATACCGTATTCCAATGCTCGTACAAAGTCGTTGTCAATAAACATGGCTTCGTCGTCGCCTCTTTCGGAAAGGGCTAATTGTGCTTTGAAACGTTCCAACTGGTCTATCGGGTCGTTTAATTCGGAATAGGCGTTGCAGATTTCTTTTCCGTTAACTATCAGTTCGAATCGTTCTGTCAGTCCTTCTATGCTTCGATGTTTTTTGGTTAGTGGGGACATTTCTTCGGGATAGTCAATAATAAAGGTTGGCTGGATAAAATGGTGTTCGCATTTTTCGCCGAAGATAGCGTCAATCAGTTTCCCTTTGCCCATTGATTTGTCTGTTTTTATTTCAAGGGTATGGCACAGTTCACGAAGAGATTGTTCGTTCATTCCTGAGATGTCGTGTCCGGTGTATTTTTTTATAGCTTCGTACATGGAAATTCGTGGATAGGGCACTTTAAAATCGATTTCACTGCTCCCGTATTGTACTTTTGTAGTGCCGTTGACGGCGAGTGCTACTTTTTCGAGTGTTTGTTCTACAAAGCGCATCATCCAAAAGTAGTCTTTATAGGCTACATATATTTCCATTACGGTAAATTCGGGATTGTGGGTGCGATCCATTCCTTCGTTGCGGAAGTCTTTGGCAAATTCATAAACGCCGTTGTATCCTCCGACAATCAATCGTTTGAGATAGAGTTCATTTGCAATACGTAAATATAATGGTATATCGAGTGCATTGTGATGTGTGATAAACGGACGTGCTGCTGCTCCTCCCGGAATGGCTTGCAGTATGGGTGTTTCAACTTCTAAAAAGCCTTGTTCGTTGAAAATATTCCGCATGGTGTTGATAATGGTTGCACGTTTTGTAAAGACTTCGCGTATATGCGGATTTACAATCAAGTCCACATATCGTTGACGGTAGCGCATTTCCGGGTCGGTGAAAGCGTCGTAGAGTTGTCCGTCTTTTTCTTTTACAATAGGCAACGGATGCAATGATTTGCAAAGCAGGGTTAATTCTTTTGCCAAAATGGATATTTCACCTGTTTTGGTTATGAAAACAGGACCTTTTACTCCGATAATATCTCCTATATCGAGTAAACGTTTGAATACCATATTATATAAGGTATGGTCATCTTCCGGACAAATTTCATCGCGATTCACATAAATTTGAATACGTCCGGTTTCATCCTGAAGTTCTGCAAATGAGGCTTTCCCCATAACCCGCATACTCATAATACGTCCTGCAAAGCAGACATCCTGTAAGTTGTTTATTTCCGGATTATATGTTTCTCTTATTTGCTTTGAGGTGATATTAACGGGAAATTCTGCTGCAGGATATGGTTCTATTCCCAGCTTTCGCAACTCTTCCAACGACTGACGGCGTAAAATCTCTTGTTCGCTCAGATGCATTATTATGACAATAATAAAAATAAATTTGCGCTGCAAAAGTACAACTTTTTGAGGAATTATGACTAATGAGTATTTTTATTTTTTATTTTTTATTTATTTTTTAATTGTTAAATATTTTTTTTTCGTACATTTGCACTCCAAATTTATGTATTGAATAATCATTAATAATATAGTATTTAAATTAAAAAAATTTTAACGTTATGAAGAAAAGTGTTTATGTCGCAATGATGACAGCCATGATAATGGGGCTGTTTATGTTTAGTTCGTGTGGTGGTCCCGGTAAAATGGCAAAAACCCCCGAAAATGTTACTTACAAGGTTACTCCCGAGGTATTGGAAGTTGCCGGGAACAAAGTGAATTTCACTGTTGACGCTACGGTAGCACCCAAGTATTTCCAGAAAAAAGCCGTGGTAGTATTATTTCCCGAAATAAAATATGCTACGGGAAACAAAATGCTTGAACCGATGATTGTTACCGGAGAAAAAGGCAGTTCGTTGGGTTACACGGTAATATCCAAGAAAAACGGAGGTACGGCAAGTTACAAAGGCTCTTTCGATTACATTCCTGAAATGGAAGCGTCGGAAATGAATGTAGAGATGTTTGTAATGAGTATCAAAGACTTCAAGAAAATTGCCAATCCGAAATCGTACAACGATTACAAGGCAGTAAAAAATCCGGATCACAAAATGAAATTGGCAGATGGAATTGTTATCACATCTACCCGTATTAAAAACAACGAACAACCGGCTTTAGTACCGCATGGTTATGAAAAAATAACAAAAGTTTCAAAATCAGCGTATTACTACTATCCTGTAGGAAGTTCCAATTACAGCACATCATTTGGGCTTAATAAGAGCGAAACAACAAAAAAAGGAATTGCTGATCTGAAAGATTTCATCAAATTAGGATGGAAGATTGACAATATCACCATTGACGGATGGGCTTCGCCCGACGGTGAAATAAAATTCAACAACCGTCTTTCCGAACAACGCGCTTTGGTTGTTAAGAAAATATGGGAAAAAGATAAAGTATTCGGTAAAACACCTCCAAGTATGATTACAAAAGGTAACGGAGAAGACTGGGAAGGCTATTCCAGCAGTGTTCAAAATTCATCCTTCCCCGACAAAACCGCCGCTTTAGCAGTAATGACCGATTACAGCACCAGCGATAGAGAAGGACGCCAAAGAGCCATCAACGCTTTAACCCGCAAACATCCTTCCATGAACCCCACCATCTTAGACCCGTTGCGTCGCGCAATCATCACCGTTACCTGCTTGGAACCCAAGTTTACCGATTCCGAACTGGCAGACTTTGCCATCTCAAATCCATCAAAACTGAAAGAACCGGAAATTCTTTATGCAGCCACATTATACCCCAACGATTTAGGCAAACAGTTGACCATCTATAAAAATGCCATGCAACAGTTTCCACAATCCGTAGGCGCTCACAACAACGCTGCCGCAGTTGCATTACTGCAACTGAATAACGAAGATGCTGCCCAATGGTTGAAAAAAGCCGAATCGTTAAATGCCGGCTCACCTCAAGTTCAAAACAACCTTGGTATCTTAGAATCACGTAAAGGCGATTTGAACGGTGCGATGGAGTATTACAACAAGGCAAAATCATTACCCGAAGCGCAATACAACATCGGATTAACCGATATTGCCAAAGGAAACTATGCCCAAGCACAAGGAGCGTTGAACAATAGTAAATGTACATACGGTTTAGCCCTTGCGCAATTACAAAACAGAAAAGCCGATGATGCCATCAGCACACTTCATTGTGTAGAACATAAAACCGCCAATACTTACTACCTCACAGCAGTAGCATACGCCCGCAAAGGAGACAAAGCAAACTTGGCGACCAACCTCAAAGAAGCCATCTCAGCCAATCCCGCTATAAAAGCAACAGCACAAAAAGACAGAGAATTTATTAAATTCTTTAATGACCCGTTGTTTTTGGATGCTTTGAAATAATAATTCAATCCGAAATTTTCAAATATTTTTTTGATTAATACTATTTTGATTTAATAATCAAGGAAAAATTGACAAAAAGGCTGTCTATTTTAGGACAGCCTTTTTTTTTCTATTATTTTTTGTTTTTTTCATCATTTTTTTTACTACCTTTGCACCTTGTAAAAGAAATAGATATATACAAGATTGAATAGCAAAGAAATTTGAAAAAATATGAAAATAAAACTTTACCTGATAATAGTATTAACAACCATTTTCTCGTTTTTGGACGTTTCTTTGGTCAACGCTCAAAATACGGATGGGACGGATTTTTGGTTGACGTTCGGAAAAAATTCAACGGCTACAATAGATAACGTTGATTTACAAATCAGAGTTGTTAGCAGGGATATGCCTACAGAAGTTAAAATCTATTTCACTGAACTAGGATCAATACCTGTTATATTAAATTTAAATGCAAGAGAGGAAAAAACACATACACTTACTTCTTCTCAAAGAAGTGCTACCTATAATACAAACCAAGGTACAAGTTCTAAAAGTGTTTTTATTCATAGCGATCATCCGATTACAGCTTATGCAAAAAATACTGCCTACGCTTCCACAGATGCCACAAATCTTTTACCACTTCCTGCATTAGATTTAGAATACTATCACATTTCATATACGCGCACTGAAACCTACCTTGATGCTTATGCTGTTATTGCTACTGTGAATGGCACTAAGGTTTACCATAATAATGGAGTGACTCCGGTTGCAACACTTAATGCAGGTCAGGTTTACTATAGAACTTCTACAACAGATATGACAGGCGATCATGTATTTGCTGATAAACCGATTGCTTTTTTTGCTTTAAATCAACGTGTACTGATACCCATGGTTACAGGTAATAATGGTCGTGATAATTTATTTCAACAATTAGCGCCTGTGAACACTTGGGGCAGAAACTTTTTTGTACCTGTTACACATCTTGCTAAGGACAGAGTACGTATTGTTGCTTCTGTAAACGGAACTAATATTACACAGACAGGAGGTACATTAGTATCATCAACAGGTTCTCAGATGAGCCTTTTAAATTTACAAGCAGGTCAATTTGTTGAATTAGAAATTCTATTAAACGGTAATGGATGTTTTATTTCATCAAATAATCCTGTAGGAGTTTGTGCCTATCTTACATGCGAATCATATAATGGTTTTGGCACCTCTGATCCAGCCCAATGCTGGATTCCTTCTATTGAGCAAACTGCAAAACAAGCCTTGATAGCTCCATTTACTATGGATAATTCATCAGCAACCCACTATGCACTAATAGTTTCTCCAGCAGCAACAAGAGATTTTACTACTGTTTCTGTGGGAGCAGGACCACCACAGGCACTAACAGGTGGAATATGGAGAGTTAATAACACTCCATTACCCGGTATGGACCCTATGGCATTCTACACCTACCCTTTAAACAATACCTCTACATCCTACTTGTTTAAAAATGATAAAGGAGATATTTTCGTTTTGGGTTATGGAGCAGCATACGCTGAATCATATTACTATCTCGGCTACTCTTCCATGCGCAACCTTAGCGCCTATTTTACTGCAAATGATGGAATTCAAGAAGTCCATTATCAGGATTTAGTGAATGAACTTATTTGTGAAAGAATTGTTGAATTTGCAGCACATTTAGAAGATGTACTCCATATAAAGTGGTACATAAATAATGTACACCAAACTACAAAAGATGATATTGAAATTTGGACTCATACATTTACCGGACCAGGAACATATACAATTAAGATGTGGGTAGAGTTTGCTGACGGAACTATTAAAGATGATATAATAGGCACTCTCAACATCGGCGCAAACATCACAACAGTTCCATCTCCCGGTGCAGGTGGTACTACTACTCCGAATGCTGACTGTAAAAAAATCGGATCAAGTATGACAGTAACAGCAGTACCCAATGCGCCGTCGTGGTCGTTTGTTGACTGGAAAGAAGCAGGCAATCCCACACCACTTTCTACAAGCGCCACATATACCTTCAATGTTACAAAGGACATCAATTTGGTAGGGTATTTTAAGTTAAACAATTTCGACATCACCGTAACGGCAAACCCGACAGGCGGCGGCATTGTTGGCGGCGGAGGTACGTACGAGAATCAAACATGGATAACCGTAACTGCAACACCCAAAGAGTGTTACGAATTTGTAAACTGGACAGATAAAGGTAATGTAGTTTCGACTAACCCATCCTATTACTTTCAAGTAACCGAAAATCGTGATTTGGTGGCAAACTTCAAGTTGCAACAATTCAACGTAACCGTTTCCCACACTCCTTCTTCCGGAGGTTCAGCAACAGGCGGCGGCACAAAACTAGACTGCGGAACAACAACTATATTAAATGCTTATCCAGCAGTATGTTATGTCTTTAAAAACTGGACTTCAAAAGGCGTTATTGTTTCTACGGCTAATCCTTATACGCTTACAGTGAAACAAGACAGCGCTTTGGTGGCAAACTTCGAGTTTGGGTTTTGCAACATTAACTTATTGAAAAATCCACCCGAAGGCGGTACTGTAACAGGAGGCAATCCGAACACCCAATGTGGAATAGAAATAACCGTATCGGCAGTAC
>Ga0209628_10002027_pt1 | contig 13509 bp, 12 predicted proteins | sample TergutCu122P4_FD_187285 | JGI IMG/M metagenome (GOLD analysis project Ga0209628, IMG submission 187285) | Cubitermes ugandensis P4 segment gut microbial communities from Kakamega Forest, Kenya - Cu122 P4 (SPAdes) (version 2) | ecosystem: Host-associated > Arthropoda: Insects > Digestive system...
TGTCAGATTTCTGTCGGGGTATTTGCGTTCAATTTCGACATTTTTTGTAAACACTTTATTGTCTTTAATAAAAGTGAAACTTGCCACGACTCCATTGCCATAAGATTCCAAAAAAGGAATTTCTATTTTCTTATTTTTATTATTGAGTTCAAAGCGAGCAGTAGATAATTTTTCCCCTTCTCTGAATATTTCATACAGCACATATACATTTTTTCCCGATGAACCGTAAATAATTTCAGCCTTCTCCCCCACCCTACAACTTGTTTTCGGAGTTAACACCCATTCATAAACCGGAACCGGCGGTTGTTCATCTTTTACCGATGAAAGGATGAAATCTTGTTGCGCTGTTACTTCGCGGCCTTTGTTATCTTTCGCCTTCAGGATAATTCTGTATTTTCCCGATTCCGTATTTTTCAAAATTTGTAAATCAAGCGGTTTATTCGAAGAAAAATTACCGGAAGTTATTTTTTTATCTTGTTTCCAATCGTTTTCTTTTTGCTCAACAGATAATTTACCATCTCCCTTCAAACTGTATATTTCATAAATTCCATCGGTTTCAACGGGATTATTCGATAAATTCAGAGCATTAACGGTAATTTTCGGCAAATCGTCTTTATTCACATTTTCTTTTAATCCTTCGACAGTTAAATACATAGATTTATCTCCGATAGAAAGGTTTGTTTTTGAAGTTTGCGTTTCTCCATTTGTATCTGTTACAGATGCTTCAATTTCATAAGTATAATAAACGTTTTTCCTGTTTCTGTCATTGAACGATTTTTCGGCAATAAAAGAAATTTCAAAACTTCCATCATCTTTTGTTTGCACGAAACCTTCCGATATTTGAGTTGCATTGCCTCTTGCGAAAAAGAAAAACCAGTGCGGACGCTGTACCACACGATATTGCACTTTGGCATCCTGCAAATTAACGCCCGAAAATGTTTTGGCTTCTCCTTTTACAATTACTTTGTCGCCAAAGTTGTAAGTGTTTTCGTTGGGCAAAAATTTAATATCGAAACTTGGCCGCTTATATTCTTCAACTTTGAAATAACAAGATGCTTTTTCCGTTGAAATGGAGAAATTTCCATTTAAGAGATTTTGCGGCAGAACAAATTCTCCGGTGAAAGAGCCAAATTCATTGGTTTTAAAAGATTTGGTTGCTACTTCTTTATAATTAGCATCTCGAAGTATCAATTTATATGATTTATTAATCAATACCTTTTGTGAATTTTGCCCCACTTCACCGGCAATTCCTTTAAAATAAACCGTTTGGCCGGGGCGATAAATACTTCGGTCTGAAAATAAATACAATTGTTCGATTGATTCGTTAGCTTTGTGGTAAGCAGAACTCCAAGGGACAGAAGAAAGGAGCAATGACGTATCATCGCCCAAAGTTACGTTATACGAAGAAATATCGTTGTCTGCACTGCCTTTAGCTAATCCCGATTTATCGGTAACAACAGAAGATGCAAATTGAGGTTTGTTTTTTACCTGTTTATAAAAATTTATCTTGGCTCCTTGAAGCGGTTTTCCGGAAATACGGTCAACAACTAAAAATTCGCGGCTGTTATTGAGTGTTCTTGAAATGGTAGCCAAACGGCTTACTGAAAATTGCTGATTGGCAATATTATTTTCGTCTTTATCAATATAGGCTACATATTCGTAAGACCCCAGCGATTTCATCGGAATTTTTACGATTGTATCATAATCCTGATAAAGATTTGTATTGTTTAAGGAAAATTCTTTTTTAGCGATTAAAACGCCAGATTTTTTATATAATCCGTCTCTCGACCAATTATTTTGATATTCCGTTACCGGCGCATTGATTTTATAAATTTCTACAATTAATTTATTGGCATTTCTATACCTGACACTTAATTCCAATTCTTTTTCAGGATAGACAACATTCGGAGCTTGTATGTCGGCAAAACTTGAGGTAAGCTGATTTTTCAGATTTTTTAGCAAATTAATTCTTTCATAATCAGGATAACGTTTAATTCCGTCCAAACATATTTCATAAACTTTTTTCTTGCCTTCATATTCATTTTTCCGCGAATCCTCCGAAATAATTGTACTTCTCTCAAGAGGAACGGGAATAACATCCATATTAACACTCTGATTATAATAAATGGCTTTTTTGTAAAGAATTTCCACACAAAAATCATTAGCAGCATATTGTTTTTCGAGTTGGTCAAGCGCTTTGATGTATGCGTTTCCTGCTTCATCTGATTCCGTACTATTTTTAATATATTCAAGCCTGTCTAAATCGGCGATTAACAAAGCCTGCGGATTGTTTTCTTTCAGGCGGAAAATCAACAGTTGTTGATACAGTTTCAATGTTAAGGGCACAAAATCAAAATCTTTCGTTTCTATCGGAATTTTTACAAATTCTTTTGCAGGAACAAGATAACGTATATCTTGTATTTTCGATTGAGGAAAATAGTGTGCCGCTTGATTATTGGCAACATACTGACTAAGCAATTCTATGGCTTGATTCATCAAAAAATCATACATAGTAGGCCTCAAATTTTGCGAAGATTTTCCCTGATTCAAAATATCTGCATATTCCGAAACTTTTGTTGCTTGTAATTCTTTTTCCTGTTTGATAGAAAGTTGAATATGCCGGCTTATTTTCTCAATGAAAATATTTCCAGACCATTCGCGTATATCCGCCGTAGCAGCGCCCATAACAGCCGTGCGTTGATTAACGGTATAGCTATTGGACTGATAATATTGATGATATAAATTAGCTAAAATAGAATGAAGAACACATCGTTCAACGATATTCGTATTTTTTTCGTTATAAACCTCAATTTCTTCGATTAATTGGGGAAATTTATCATTATCAATCGCCATTTCCATCTTCATTTTATAAATCAAAGATTTGATTAATTGCGGACTGTTTTTTTCCTTCAAAGATTTCATATAAATTTCATTAATTGTTTCCAATGCCGATTTCGGCAAAGAAGCGTTTTCGTTTTCTTCCACTGTTTTCCAAAGATAATCATACCTTGGCGGGGTTACACTTGGCGTTTTTGTACTTTGAGCAAAAAACATACTTCCTGCGGTAATTAATGCCAAACAAATGGCGAGAAAAAATAATTTAGTTTTCATAACTGATATATTTTGTTGTTATTTTCGTTTATTAGCCTTCATCAGAAGGTTTGATTATATAAACCGTCCCTTTGCCCTGACCTACTGCTGAAATAATTTGTTCGGTTCGTAAATATTGCAAATCTTTTTTCAATGTATTTGGCGAAATATCAGGAAAAGCGACAGACAAATCGGCAACTTTAATTGTTTTTTGTTCAATGATAAATTCTTTGAGCATTTTTTGTCTTTCGTTCAAATAACCGCCTTTTTGCTTGAAAATATTATATTTTTGGTCTAATTTTTCGGTCAAAATTTTCAAACTTTCCAAAAAGAAAAGCAGCCATTTGTCAATAATATCTTCTTGCGTTATTCGTTTGCGTTGCGCAGTCATAAGAGCATCATAATATGCTTTTTTGTTTTTTTCGATATGATTTTCAAATGAGATATATTGCATAAATTCGTATTCTTGTTGTAATAAAAAAAGTGTTGTGAGCAAACGGCTTAACCTGCCGTTGCCATCTTGAAAAGGGTGAATGCTCAAAAACTCATATACAAAAACAGCCAACACAATTAACGGATGTATCGTTTTTTCGTTCCATTGAAAGTTTGTCCATTCGATTAACTCAAACATTTCTCCTTCAACTAAAGCGGGTTCGGTGGTGTCGAAAATAATTTTCTGTTCGCCTGTGGGATAAGTCGCTACAACTTTATTCGGCAAATTTTTGTAAGCACCACGGTGTCGCTCATCTTTATTGCTGTGTTTGAGCAAAAGTTGGTGTAGTTGCTTGATATAACTTTCAGATAATCGGATTTCGGAAAAATTGTCAAAAAGAAGTTCCAAAACCTCATAATAACCAATAACCTCCTGTTCATCACGAGTTTTAAATTGTGTGATTTTCACATCTTTAAGCAACTGCTTTATTTCTTCATCGGTCATTGTCGCCCCTTCGATACGAGTAGAAGAACCAACACTTTCAATTGTGGCAATTCTTCGCAATTCTTTCAGATAGCGATTTTCGTGTTTTTCAACAACATTCCATTTGCCACGATATTCATCAATTGCTGCAATAAGTTGCATCACACGCTGATTTGTCAGAAAATCAAAGTTTAATTTTTGAATATATTTATCCATATTGTATTCGCATTTTATCCGAATAATTGAGGCACAAAGATAAAAAATATTTGTATTGTATCTATATTTTATTTGATTTTTTTTGTTTCATTTATAGTTTTAACAATAAAAGCGAATAAAACGGCAAAAAGCATTATATTTGCAACTTGTTAGAATTTTCAAGTTATTTAAATGAAAACATTACGGAGTCTCGGAGAATACACATCATTAATGATACGCACTTTTTCCATACCTGAAAGATGGGGTGAATTTTTCAAGCAGATGAGCAAGGAGATTTATAAACTCGGAGTGGATTCTATCGGGATTGTTATTTTTATCTCCATTTTTATAGGGGCTGTAATTACAATGCAAATTTCCATTAATGTAACTTCGCCGCTTGTTCCTACTTTTACAACCGGATATGTTACACGCGAAATTGTTTTGTTGGAATTTGCATCTACTATCATGTGTTTGATTCTCGCGGGAAAAGTCGGTTCGAATATTGCTTCGGAAATAGGCACTATGCGGGTTACCGAGCAGATTGACGCATTGGAAATCATGGGGGTAAATTCCGCTAACTTCCTTATCATGCCTAAAATAGTGGGGTTTATGATTTTTGTTCCTGTTTTATCTATCTTCAGCATGTTTTTCGGTATTATCGGAGGATATATTGTAGGATATATTTCATCTGAAATTATTACGATTTCTGATTATGAATTAGGATTGCACTTTTGGTTTTTACCTTTTAATATTGCATACTCTATCATCAAATCTGTCGTATTTGCCTTCATCATATCTTCAATTGCTGCTTATTTCGGATACAATGTCAAAGGAGGCGCATTGCAGGTAGGAAAGGCAAGTACTAATTCTGTGGTAACAAGCAGCGTAATGATTTTAACTTTCGACTTGATTTTAACACAATTACTTTTAGCATAAAACGGGATGATTGAAGTAAAAAATTTAATAAAATCCTTTGAAGACAAGATAGTTCTGAAAGATATATCTATGGTTTTTGATGCGGGAAAAACGAATCTGATAATCGGCCGCAGCGGTTCCGGAAAGACTGTTTTGATGAAAAATCTTATAGGCTTAACGACTCCTGATTCCGGAAAAATTCTTTATAATAATAGAAATCTTACCGCTATGGGGAAAAAAGAACTCAAATTGCTTCGCCGGGAAATGGGTATGCTGTTTCAGGGTTCTGCACTTTTCGACTCTATGACCGTATTGGAGAATGTGATATTTCCTCTCACCATGTTTACCAAAGATTCATATAAAGAACGTTATACAAGAGCCATGTTTTGTTTGGAAAGGGTTAACCTGAAAGATGCAGAACATCTTTATCCCGCAGAAATAAGTGGCGGTATGATGAAACGCGCAGGAATTGCACGCGCTATTGCGTTGAATCCTAAATATCTTTTTTGCGATGAACCCAACTCCGGTCTTGACCCCAAAACTGCGCTCATCATTGATGATTTAATATCTGATATTACGAAAGAATACCGGATGACTACGGTTATCAATACACACGATATGAATTCTGTAATGAATATCGGAGAAAAGATTGTTTTTATCAAACAGGGCGAAAAAGCTTGGGAGGGAACCAAAGATGAAATCATGTATACAAACAATCCTGATTTAAATGATTTCGTCTTTGCTTCCGATTTATTTAAGAAAGTCAGAGATGTGGGAAATTCGGTGGAACAAGAGGGATAACAGGTTTTTTTTGTATGATAAAAAAAATATAAGTTAATTTATTTGTTTTAAATATAAAAAAAACCGTATCTTTGCCTCTCCATAATTTCAATGTTTTACCTACTAAAAATGTATTCAATGATGGACAAGAAAAAAAACACAAGAGTGGGCATAATTAAGTATACTTTATTTGTGCCGTTGTTTGCTGCTTTGCTGTTTGTAAATAATTTACAAGCGCAAGATAATGCTACGAAAGAGACCAATAACGCAACGCAAGGATCTCAAGCGGGTGTTAAAAAATTATCTGTACAAGGAGTTGAGATTCCAAGGAATGCGGTTATAATGCTCAACGGAAGAATTGTTCCAAGAGAAGAATTAGACAAAGTTTCTCCTGAAAAATTTGCATCCGTGAGTGTTCATAACAGTTTTTACTTTGCAGAATTTGGGGGAAAGGATATATATATTATCCAGACGAGGTATTAATACGACTGTTTAAATACACAGTTCCGTTTTTTGCAAATAAAAATATCGCGACAATTTTGTTTGATTAGAACAAAGTTGTCACGGTGTTTTTTTATATCTTATTCAGCAAATAATAATCTAAAATCGTCATGGCCGTCATGGCTTCCACAATTGGCACAGCCCGAGGCAATACGCAAGGGTCGTGTCGGCCTTTGGCTTTTAAAACGCTTTCTTCTCCCGAGCAATTTACGGTAGCTTGTTCTTTTAATAATGTGGGCACCGGCTTGAATACCACGCGGAAATAAATATCTTCGCCATTCGAAATGCCTCCTTGAATGCCTCCCGAATAGTTGGTTTTTGTAGCAATTTTGCCTTCCGAACTACGGTAAAAAATATCATTGATTTCCGAACCTTTATGTTGAACTCCCCCAAATCCCATGCCGTATTCGAATCCCTTGACAGCATTGATGCTCAACATGGCGCTTCCCAAAGCAGCATGAAGCTTTCCGAAAACGGGCTCGCCCAGCCCGACCGGAATACCTTGGCATACGCAAGTAATTACTCCGCCAATTGTGTCGCCTTCTGCTTTTACCTCTTTAATCAAGGTGGTCATTTTCTCAGCAATTTCTAAATCGGGACAACGAACAGGAGTGGTTTCTATTAATTTAAAATCTAATTCGGAATATGACTTTTCAAGCTTGATTGTCCCGACTTGCGAAGTATAAGCTGTAATCCTGATGCCGATTTCTTTCAATGCTAATTTGGCAATGGCTCCGGCTACACAACGGGAAATTGTTTCCCGCGCAGAAGAACGCCCTCCTCCCCTATAATCGCGAATACCGTATTTTTCCTGATAAGTATAATCGGCATGGGAAGGACGAAAAACATCTTTCATATCATCGTAGTCGGAAGAATGTTGATTGTTGTTTCTGACAATGAAGCCAATGGGAGTTCCGGTTGTTTTTCCTTCAAAAACACCTGAAAGAAATTCCACCATATCGGATTCTTTGCGGGAAGTTGTAAGTTCGGATTGTCCGGGTTTGCGCCGGTTTAATTCCGATTGGATATAATCAGCATCCAAGAAAATACCGGCAGGGCATCCATCAATTACCCCGCCGATTGCTTCTCCGTGCGATTCGCCAAAAGAAGTCAATCTGAAGATATTTCCGAAAGTATTCATTTAAATTGATAATTGGCTAATGCCGAACGTTGTTTGACAATTGATAATTGACAATTACGTTTAGTCGCAACCACAATCTTTTTCACAATCGCTGTCGCAGGAAGAACAATCACAACCTTGTGTTAATGCCGCGATTTCTTCGGCAGTAGGTTCGTGAACATCAATTACTTCACCTGTAAAATGCAGCGTCTCTCCTGCCAAAGGATGATTAAAATTCATAACCACACAATTGTCTTCAATGTCAACTACAGTACCATGTAAACGGTTTCCATTGGCATCCATCATAGGAATAGTTGCATCTACGACAATTCTTTCATCGTCGAATTTTCCGTCAATTTCAAAAATGTTTTTGGGAAGTTCTACTACATGTGCTTCTTCATATTTACCGTAAGCCTCTTCGGGGGTTAAAGAGAAAGAAAACTTATCGCCTTTTTGCAATCCTTTTATATTTGCTTCGAAAGCTTCGAGCATCATACCCATATCAAAAATAAAAGTAAGCGGTCTTTCAACCGTAGCTCTTTCCATTAATTCTCTCTCTTCGCCTTCACCTACATTTAAATCATAAGTTAAGGACACCATTTTACCATCTGAAATTTTCATATTTTCATATTTTTAGAATAAACAATTCACAAAGGTACGGTTTTTAAGCGAAAACAAAAATTTTACTGAACGATATGTAGCAATTCTCAGAAAAAAATGTCTAAAACGGGAATAGAAAAAGGGAATTCTCACGAATTCCCTAATCCAATCTTTGTTAACCTTAAATCTAATACTATTATGAAAAAACCACGATACAAAAGTAGAGGGTTTAATATTACACGGCAAATTTTTTGCTGAAATAAATGTTAAGGGAATCACAATAAATCCTAATTGAATTTATAATAATGCCTTAATTTTTTCCTCTAAAATATTTTTTTGAGCAACACCTACATGCTTATCTACCAATTCTCCTTGTTTGAAGAAAAGTATTGTAGGGATATTGCGGATACCGAATTGTCCGACAACTTCATCATTTTCGTCTACATTCATTTTTCCGATTACTACTTTATCCTCGTATTCGGAAGCAAGTTCTTCAATAATCGGACCAAGCATGAGACAAGGACCGCACCATTGCGCCCAGAAATCTACCACTAAAGGTTTGTCGCCTTTCACTAACTCCTCAAAGTTAGTATCTGTTATTATTAATGCCATATTCAATATATTTATTATTACGCGATGCAAAGTTAAACAATATTTCTATCAAAAAAGAGTTATTTAAATATATTTTTGGAATAGGTTTTAACGCATGAATAAGCATATTATTCTACTTTTTTTTCTCTTTGTTTTTCTTTCTTTGTTGATTTTCAATTCGTGTAAATCAGCCAAATTGAGCGATGCCGTTGCGAAAGAAGAACGGGGAGAATATTACGAAGCTGCCGAAGTTTATAAAAGGGTATATTCCAAAACTTCTTCTACCAAAAAGAAAATTCTTAAAGGTAGCGTTGCCTATCACATGGGCGATTGTTACCGGAAAATCAGTAATTCCAAAAAAGCGCAAACAGCTTATCAGAGCGCCATTCGTTTCGGATATACCGATAGTACCGCCATTTTTTATAATGCCTTGATGTTGCATCGTAACGGAAATTATCAGGAAGCTATCAAACAATATAGAATTTTCCTTGAACTCGACCCGAAAAACCGGTGGGCGAAAAATGGCATTGCCGGCTGTGATTCAGCAAGTATATGGAAAAAAAATCCTACGAGACATACGGTCAGAAGGGAAGATAAAATAAATTCCCGCAAAAGCGATTTCTCGCCTATGCTTGCCGGAGACCAATATGACCAACTTTATATTACAACTACTCGCGATGATGTTCTCGGAGATGATAAAAGCGCCATTACCGGAGTAAAATTCAGCGATATTTTTGTTGCCAAAAAAGATGAAAAAGGACAATGGCAAAGTCCTGTTTCCTTAGAAGAAGGATTCAATACCGAAGCGGAAGAAGGCGTTTGCTCTTTTACAAATGACGGTTCAACAATGTATTATACTTATTGTACGCAAGATCAGGAGTATCCCCGTACTGCGGAAATTATGAAATCATCGCGTTCGGGCGCCAAATGGAATAAAGGCGAAAAAGTCGAAATTTTCGCAGATTCCACGAAAATGGCTGCCCATCCGGCAATTTGTCCAAGTGGAAAGTATCTTTATTTTGTATCGGATATTATGGGCGGACATGGCGGAAAAGATATTTGGCGCATAGAGGTGGATGCCATAGGCCGCGCTAATCCTGAGAATTTGGGCGCAGACATCAATACCCCCGGAGACGAAATGTTTCCATACATGCGAACCGATTCGATTTTGTATTTTGCATCCAACGGACACCCCGGCATGGGAGGTTTAGACATCTTCAAAGCTACTTTGACAAAAGAAGGAAAATGGATTGTTGAAAATATGAAATCTCCTATCAATAGTGCAGCAGACGATTTCGGAATCACTTTCGCAGGGAAAAAAGAAAACGGTTTTTTCAGCAGTAACAGAAACGACTCGAAAGGAAACGACCATATTTACTCTTTTTCTTTACCAAACGTAAATATTTTTGTAGAAGGTTGGGTAATTGATAAGGATGATGAAGTGGTGGAAAATGCAATTATCAGAATTGTCGGGAAAGACGGTACCAACGAAAAAATATTTGCCAAAAAGGATGGGAGCTATCGCCTCGAATTGGCTCGTGGAATGGATTATGTGATGCTGGCCAACGCTCCGGGTTATCTCAATCAAAAGCAATCGTTAACCACCCCCAAAGATGAAAAGAGTGAAACTTTTTATGTTGATTTTTCATTGGCTTCCATAACAAAACCGGTATTGATAGAAAATATTTTTTATGATTTCAATAAAGCAACTTTGCGCGACGAATCACAAAAGGCTTTAAACGAAATGATTTCCTTGCTGAGAGACAACCCGAATATAACCATCGAATTAATGGCTCATACCGACAGAGTGGGTTCTGATGCGTATAATCAGACTCTTTCGCAACGGCGCGCTCAATCGGTAGTTGATTACCTGATTAAAGGAGGAATAGAGAAAGAAAGATTAACTGCTGTCGGTTATGGAAAAACACAGCCCAAAACTGTGAGTAAAAGTATAGAGAAACAACATACATTTTTGCCCGAAGGAACGGTATTGTCGGAAACATTTATTCAAACATTGACTTCTGCACAACAGGAAATTGCAGATCAAATAAACCGGCGTACCGAATTTAAAGTGTTACGAACAAATTACAGACTATTTTAAAGCATAAAACAAATGAAAGACAATTATTGCGTAATTATGGGAGGTGGAATCGGTAGCCGTTTCTGGCCTTCAAGTCGGGAATCAATGCCTAAGCAATTCCTTGATTTTTTTGGAACAGGAAGATCCTTGCTTCAACAAACATTCGACCGTTTTAATCAGTTAATTCCTACGGAGAATATCTACATTGCAACCAATGAGATGTATGCCGGTTTGGTAAAAAAACAATTACCTCAAATTTCGGATAAACAGATTTTATTGGAGCCAACCCGCAGGAATACAGCGCCTTGTATTGCATACGCGGCTTACCGCATCAATGCAATCAATCCTAAAGCAAATATCGTGGTAACTCCGTCAGACCATTTGATTATGCAGGAAAATAAGTTTTTGGAAAATATCCGTTCGGGATTGGATTTTGTTAAGGCAAATCGCGCCTTGTTAACTATCGGCATTAAGCCCAGTCGTCCCGAAACGGGATATGGTTATATCCAATCGAATGTGAATGGCGTGGAAGGCATACAAAAAGTAAAAGCTTTTACCGAAAAACCCGATTTAGAGTTGGCTAAAGTGTTTGTTGAAAGTGGAGAATTTTACTGGAACTCCGGCATTTTCATTTGGAATGTCCAAACAATATTAGATGCCCTCCATCAATACCTTCCGGATATTGCAAGCCGGTTTGATTTGGGACTGAATCAATTCGATACAGACGGAGAAAAAGCATTTATTGATACGGAATATCCTATGTGTCAAAATATTTCCATTGATTATGGCGTAATGGAAAAAGCAAATAATGTGTATTTCCTTACTGCCACATTCTCATGGTCTGATTTGGGAACTTGGGGGTCTTTGTATGATATTGCAAACAAAGATGAAGCAAAAAATGCTACGCTTAAATGTAATGCGCTGTATTACGAAAGCAAAGACAATATGGTAACTCTTCCTGAAGGAAAATTAGCAGTAATTCAAGGCTTGGAAGATTGTATTGTTGCCGAATCAGACAATGTTTTGCTTATATGCAAAAAATCGGAAGAACAACGTATCAAACAATTTGTTACGGACGCTGGTCTTCAATTTGGGCAAGAGTTTGTTTAATGATTTCTCCAACAGTAGGATGAGGGAAAATCATGCTTTGTAGCTCTTGCGCCTTCATTCCTTTGGCTATGGCAATTCCGGCAATCGCAATAATCTCAGATGCCGGATTGCCAAGTATGTGAACTCCCAAAATGGTTTCGTCTTCAGCCGTAAGGATTTTACAAACGCCGTTCCCCATTTCGTTTTCAGCAACAAAACGACCAGAGTAAGAGAGCGGCAACATTTTCTTTTGATAAGGAATTTTTAATGATTGTACTGTTTCTTCCGTCATGCCCACTCCTGCAATTTCAGGATTAGTATAAACAACGGCCGGAATGGCGTTATAGCTCATTTTTTCGGATTTGGCTTCTCCCACCGTTGTAGAAAAATCGTCTGCGGTGAAAACATATCCTGCCTCAAATTTATCAATCGTATTTTTAATTTTATCAGTCATTTATGTTGTTATTCTTTGTTTTAATAATTTGTGTACTTTGAAAGTTTATGCCCGTAAAAACTCGCATTTTTATTCCGTATAAAATTTATCTTTCTCCCAATTTATTGGATTATTAACGATATAATCGGCAATGCGTTGGTGTGATTGTTCATCACGAATAATGTGTTCCCAATAATTGCGTTGCCATAATTTTTCGCCGCGCGTTGGGGCAGGTTTTAAACCTGCCCTTACCAAATCGTTGATTTTTCGGGCAGAAAATGTTTTCAATGCACGTATAATTTCGGGCAAACCGTGTTTTGGTGTTGTAGGGGCGGGTTTCAAACCCGCCCCTACGGTCGCGACATCAACATCCGTAATAATAACAATACCGTGAATATGATTGGGCATTACCACAAATTCGCCCAATTCGATATGATTATAATGTTGTGGTAATTCATTCCATACCATTTGAACAATTTGTCCGTTTTCATTCAATATCATTTCATTATCTACAATTTCGCCAAAAATACATTCCCGATTTTGTACGCATATCGTTACAAAATACAATCCTGCCTGTGAATAATCGTATCCTTTCAGGCGAATGCTACGGCGGTGGTGGATGGCGGGGTTGTATTTCATTTTATCATTTTTTTCGTTATCCAAAAATCTTTTCCCAATTTGAAATAATACCAATTATAACCGCAACAACTACTCCTATAATAGTCCAAAATAAAACCTGTTTTGAAGTTTTATTTTCTTTTGTTTTTTGATTTATTCCTTTTTCTTCTTTTTCCATTAAAGATAACATACGAGAAATGCGTCTCATATAATAACTTCTATTTTGGTTAAACATAGATATAGCATTTTCAAGTTCTTCACAAAATAAAGGATATTTTTCTTTTGAAAGAGAAATTAAATCCTCTAATTTCCTTTGCAGGTCTTTCAAATCCATTTTTCGAACAGGACTATGATATACCTCAATAAGTTCTTCACACTCTTTTATTAGTTTTGTTATTTCTGTTTCCATTTTTGTTTAATGTTTATTTTTCAACAATTTTCACTTCCTCCTCCGTCAACCCATACAATTCATAAACAATTTCATTTATTTTGTCTTCGCAGTACTCAATCCTTGATTTTATTTGTTCTATTTGGTTTGGCAAAGTTGCTGTTTGCAGGTCTTTGTTGAGTTGTAAAAGTTG